>MDSW01119628.1_pt1 | contig 209640 bp, 207 predicted proteins | sample 811171 | NCBI WGS metagenome assembly MDSW01 (sample SAMN05326641, study PRJNA326480) | marine metagenome | isolation source: seawater | place: Atlantic Ocean: North West | collected 2012 | reverse complement strand
TGCGAAACTGCAGGCGTCACCCAGGCCTGGAGGGACAACGGGTCCAGAGCGAGTATCTTGGCCTTCCGAGCCCTGGACCCGTTGACCCTCCAGGCCAGGTAACCCATAAATCAGCCTTCCGAGGCCGCAAAGCGTTTGCGCCCCGGTCCAGGTAACCCAACCAGACATTGCAACACCAAAGCCCACTGTATATAACAAAGCAGCAAATCAGCTCACCGCAAGGATGAATCCCATGGCGAGACTGGCGACATCGCTCGTACTGCTGCTGGCGCTGTCCGGCTGCACCGACCCCGTGGCCAACCAGGCGCTGGGCACGCTGGAGCGGGATCGCATCGTGCTCAAGGCCACCGCGGATGAGATCATCCTCGCCGAACCCGTCGCCGAGGGCAGCGATGTCAGCGCCGGCACCGTGCTCGTGCAGCTCGACGACCGCCGCCAGCAGGCGGTGGTGGCGCGCGCGCGGGCCGATGTGCTGCACGCCGAGGCGCGGCTGGAAGAGTTGCGCAACGGCGCCCGGCCCGAGGAGATCGCCGCGTCATCGGCGCGGGTGGAGGGCGCCCGCGCCGAGGTGGTGGAGGCGACGGCCAGCTACAGGCGCGCGGAAAACCTGCGCCGGCAGAACCTCGCTGCGCAGGCCACACTGGACCGCGCGCTGGCGCGCCGCGACGCCGCCGAGGCCGCCCTGGAGGCGGCCGAGGAAGACCTGCTGCGGCTGACCAACGGCACGCGCCGCGAGCAACTGGACCAGGGCAGGGCGGCACTGGAGGCGGCGCGGGCGCAACTGGCCCTGGAGGAGCACCGCCTGTCGGAGCTGACGGTGGTGGCCACACGCGACGCCTACCTCGACAGCCTGCCCTGGAACATCGGCGAACGCGTGTCGCGCGGCGCCACGCTCGCGGTGCTGCTGGCCGACGACAAACCCTATGCGCGGGTCTACGTGCCCGAGCCCTGGCGCGCCGGGCTGGACATCGGCGACCGCCGTCCGGTGCGGGTGGACGGCGTCGACGCCGACCTGACCGGGGTGTTGCGCTGGATCGCTACCGACCCCGCCTTCACGCCCTACTACGCGCTCAACGCCAGCGATCGCGCGCGGCTGGTCTACCTCGCCGAGTTCGACCTCGAAGGCGGCGAGGACCTGCCCACCGGCGTGCCCGCCCAGGTCCTGCTGGCGCATGACTGACACGGCGATACGCACGCGCCGGCTGACCCGGCGTTTCGGTGAGGTCACCGCGGTGGACGGCATCGACCTGGACATTCCCCGCGGCGAGATCTACGGCTTCCTCGGGCCCAACGGCTCCGGCAAGACCACCGCCATCCGCATGCTCTGCGGCCTGCTCACCCCCAGCGAGGGCGACGTGCAGGTGCTCGGCCTGGATATCCCGGCGCACGCCGAGAAGCTGCGCCGGCGCATCGGCTACATGACGCAGAAGTTTTCCCTCTACGAGGATCTCTCGGTGGAGGAGAACATGCGCTTTATCGCGCGCATCTACGCCATGCGCGGCGGCGACACCCGCAGGCGCATTGAAGAACTGCTGGCGCACTACGACCTGCGCGAGCTGCGCGCACGCCGCGCCGGCAACATGAGCGGTGGCCAGCGCCAGCGCCTGGCCCTGGCGGTGGCGACCCTGCACCGCCCGGACCTGCTCTTCCTCGACGAGCCCACCTCCGCGGTGGACCCGGAGAATCGCCGCGACTTCTGGGAAAAGCTGTTCGACCTGGTGGACGCGGGCACCACCATACTGGTGTCCACCCACTACATGGACGAGGCGGAGCGCTGCCACCAGCTGGCCATCCTGGACACCGGCCACCTGCGCCGGCAGGGCCGCCCCGAACAGCTGATGTCCGAGCTGGCCGGGCGCGTGGTGGAAGTGCGCGGGCCGGGCCTGCGCGAGGTGCGCCAGCGCGCGTTGCAACTGCCCGAGGTGCTGTCGGCGGCGCAGCAGGGCCTGCACCTGCGCATCCTCATGGCCCCTGGGGTAGAGGATGCCCACGCCTGCCTGCAGCGCCACCTTGGGCAGGGCGTGAGCTGCGACCTCACCCGGGCGAGCCTGGAAGATGTCTTCGTCGCCGCTACCGGCGCGGGCCCCGCGGCGTGAGTTCGCTGGCCCGCATCGGCGCCATCGCCGACAAGGAAGTGCGCCAGCTGTCGCGCGACCGCATCACCTTCGGCATGGTGATCATGCTGCCGCTGATCCAGTTGCTGCTGTTCGGTTACGCCATCAACCCCATGGTGCGCGACGTGCCGGTGGGGGTGGTGGACATGAGCGGCAGCGCCGCCGGCCGCGCCATCGTCGAGCAGGTGGCCGTCACCCAGGTGGTGGACATCATCGCCGGCTTCCACACACCGGCCGAGGCCGAGGCGGCCATCGCCGCGGGTCGTATTCGCGCAGCCCTGGTGCTGCCCGGCAATCTCACCCAGCGCATCGCCGCCGGCGATACCGTGGGACAGTGGCTGGTGGACGGCTCCGACACCAACGTCGGCAACGCCCTGTTGAGCCTGCGCGAGATGCCCCTGTTCATCGACGGCATCGGCGGCGGACAGTACCACGACGAGCAGACCCCCACCTTCGAGGTGGCGCTGTTCTTCAACCCGGAGCGCCGCTCGGCGGTCAACATCGTCCCTGGCCTGGCGGCGATCATCCTGACCATGACCATGATCCTGTTCACCTCGATCGCGCTGGTGCGCGAGAGCGAGCGGGGCAACATGGAGCTGCTCATCACCACACCGATTCGCCCGCTGGAGCTGATGATCGGCAAGCTGCTGCCCTACGTCATCGTCGGCTTCATCCAGCTGTGGATCATCCTCGGCCTGGGCGGCTGGATCTTCGATGTCGCGCTACAGGGCTCGCCACTGGACCTGGCGCTGATCACCCTGGCCTTCGTCGCCGCCAACCTGACCCTCGGCCTGCTGATCTCGACCTTCGCCGGCAACCAGATGCAGGCCATGCAGCTGACCATTTTCATCCTGCTGCCCTCCATCCTGCTGTCCGGCTTCATGTTTCCCTACGACGCCATGCCCAGGAGCGTGCGCTACATAGCGGAGATCCTGCCGGCGACCCACTTCATGCGCCTGATTCGCGGCGTCTACCTGCGCGGCGCCGACGCCGCGCAGCTGCAGGCCGACATTCTCTGGCTGGCGGGCTTTACCGCGGTCATGCTCACCGTGGCGACGCGGCGCTTCCACAAGACCCTGGACTGAGTCGACGCTGCACGCGGCTGGCTTTCTGCATGCGAATCGGGGCAAACTGGCGCTGTCGGCATCCGGCTGCATGTCTCCGACGGCGAGTCGCCGCGCGGGGCCAGGCGCCAGGCGGCCCCCACCCGGCGGAGGAACAACCCATGACCCGGCGACTCTCGTTGCTGCTAGCAGGCCTGCTGCTGGGCACCGGCGCCCAGGCAGGTATCGAGGACAGGCTGCGCAGCTGCGCGGCGCTGAAATCGCCGGATAGCCGCCTGCTGTGCTACGACGACATCGCCCGTTCGCTGGGCGTCGCCCCCGCGACCCCCGCCGCGGCAGAGGAGGCCCCGGCCAAGGCGCAGCGGCAGGTCCAGCGCGCCGCGGACGGCATCGAGGTCCAGGCCAGCACCGTGGTCAGGGACGTCTACGGCAAGCTCGTGGTGGAGCTGTCCAACGGCGAGTTCTGGCGCCAGGTGGGCGACGAGCGCATCGATATTGATCCCGGACAGGACATCACCATCGCACGCGGGGCGCGCAATGCGTTTTTCTTCGTCCTGCCCGGCAGCGGGCTGGAAATCGAGTTCACCCGCGTCGACTGACACCCAAGGAACGTATCGGCATGCTACCCAGGCGATTTCATTTCGCATTCACCTGCCTGTTGGCCCTGGCGCTGGCCGCCTGCGGCGGCGGCGAATCCAATGTCAGCCAGGGCAACCGCGAGGGCATACTGCACTACGGCAACGGCGCCGAGCCCCAGGGCCTGGACCCCCACGTGGTCACCGGCGTACCGGAAAATCATCTGGTGCGCGCCCTGTTCGAGGGCCTGGCGGTAAAAAACCCCTACACCCTGGAACCCGAGCCGGGCGTGGCCGAACGCTGGGACATCAGCGACGACAGGCGGGTGATCACTTTTTACCTCAATCCCCGGGCGCGCTGGTCCAACGGCGACCCGGTAACGGCCCATGACTACGTGTGGTCCTGGCGGCGCGCCCTGCACCCTGCCATGGGCAACCAGTACGCCTACATGCTCTACCCCGTGCGCAATGCCGAGGCCTTCGCCACCGGCAAGCTGGAGGATTTTTCACAGGTCGGCGTGAAGGCGCTGGACGAGCGCACCCTGCGGGTGACCCTGGGCGCCCCCACACCCTATTTCCTCCAGCTCATGGACCACTACAGCACGTTCGCCGTGCACCGGCCGACCATCGAGAAGTTCGGCGCGGCCACCGACCGCTACACGCCCTGGACGCGGGTGGAGAACATCGTCGGCAACGGCGCCTTTGTGCTCACGGAATGGAAACTCAACCGGCGCATCCGCGTCGAGAAGAGCCCGACCTACTGGGACCGCGACAACGTGAAACTCAACGGCGTGGTCTTCTACCCGACGGAGAACACCTCCACCGAGGAGCGCATGTTCCGCGTGGGACAACTGCACTACACCCAGACCGTGCCGCTGGACAAAATGCGCGTGTACCGCGAGCGCGGCGACAGCCGCTACGTCAACTCGCCCTACCTGGGCACCTACTACTACCTGCTCAATACCACCGTGCCACCGCTGGATGACGTGCGCGTGCGCCAGGCCCTGTCGATGGCGGTGGACCGGCAGAAGCTCATGGACACGGTGATGTACGGCGTCAACGTGCCGGCGTACAGCATCACACCCCCGGATACCCTGGGCTACCACCCGCCGCGGCTGTTCGAGCACGATATCGAGCGCGCCCGCGAGCTGCTGGCGCAGGCGGGCTACCCCGACGGCGCGGGCTGGCCCGGCCTGGAGCTGATGTACAACACCCACGAGGCGCACCGCAAGATCGCCGTGGCCCTGCAGCAGATGTGGAAAGACGCGCTGAATATCCAGGTGACCCTGAGCAACCAGGAGTGGAAGGTCTACCTCAACTCCGTCGACGAGATGGATTTCCAGATAGCGCGCCGCGGCTGGATCGGCGACTATGTCGACCCGAACAACTTCCTGGACCTGTTCCTCTGTGACGGCGGCAACAACAGCACCGGTTTCTGCGACGCGCAGTACGACGACATGATCCTGCGCCAGGCGCCCAACGCCGCCAGCCGCGAGGAGCGCTACGCAATTTTTCACGCCGCCGAGACCCGGCTCATGCAGCAGATGCCGATCATCCCCATTTACACCTATACGAGTAACCACCTGGTACACCCCAGCGTGAAGGGCATGCCCTCCAACCTGATGGACTCCCTCAACCTGAAATACGTGTGGCTTGAGGACAGTCCGGATGCGCGCCCACAATGAGTAGAGCTTCCCGAGCTTCGCACATTGGTCACCCCCGCGCAGGTGGCCCACAGGCCGTCACCCCCGCGTACGCGGGGGTCCAGGGCATCCCTGCATGGCCCTGATATCGAGAGACTGGATTCCCGCGTTCGCGGGAATGACCAATGGGTGCGGGAATGATCAATGGCTGCGGCAAGGACGGGCAGGCGGCCCACAGGCCGTCACCCCCGCGCACGCGGGGGTCCAGGACATCCCTGCATGGCCCTGCCATCGCGAGGCTGGATTCCCGCGTTCGCGGGAATGACGGATATGCGGCAAGGACGGATGGGTGCGGCAAGGACGGGCAGGCGGCCCACAGGCCGTCACCCCCGCGCACGCGGGGGTCCAGGACATCCCTGCATGGCCCCTGCCATCGCGAGGCTGGATTCCCGCGTTCGCGGGAATGACGAGATAGGTGCGGGAATGACGAGATAGGTGCGGGAATGACGAGATAGGTGCGGGAAGGACGAGATAGGTGCGGGAAGGACGAGATAGGTGCGGGAAGGACGAGATAGGTGCGGGAAGGACGGGATAGGATAGTCATCATGTGGCGCTTCATTGGCATTCGACTACTGCAGGCCGTGCCGGTCATCCTCGCGGTGATCACGGTGACGTTTTTCCTCGTGCGCATCGCGCCCGGCGGGCCTTTCGACGGCGAGAAGGCAGTGGTGCCCGAGGTCAAGGCGGCGCTGGAGGCCCAGTATCGCCTGGACCAGCCGCTGTTCGCCCAGTACACCGCCTACCTGGGCGACCTGGCGCGCGGTGAACTGGGGCCCTCGTTCAAGTACCCCGGGCGCAGCGTCAACGAACTGATCGCCGCCGGCCTGCCGGTCACCGCCGAACTGGGGCTGTACGCACTGCTGGTGGCGGTGTTCATCGGCGGCCTCGCCGGGGTCATCGCCTCCCTGCGGCCGCATACCGCCCAGGACTACCTGCCCATGTCCGCCGCCATGATCGGTATCTGCATGCCCTCCTTCCTGCTCGGGCCAGTGCTCATCCTGGTATTCGGCATCTACCTGGACTGGCTGCCGGTGTCGGGCTGGGGCGATATCCCCGGTGACAAACTGCTGCCGGCGCTGACCCTGGGGTCCACCTACGCCGCCTACGTCGCCCGGCTGAGCCGCGCCGGCATGCTCGAGGTGCTGCACCAGGACTATATTCGCACCGCGCGCGCCAAGGGCCTGCCCGAGTGGCAGGTGGTGACGCGCCACGCGCTGCGCGGCGCCATGATCCCGGTGGTCGCCTTCCTCGGCCCGGCCTTCGCCGGCCTGCTGTCGGGCTCCTTCGTGGTGGAGACCATTTTCCAGGTGCCGGGGCTGGGGCGCTTCTACGTGCAGGCCGCCTTCAACCGCGACTACACCATGATCCTCGGCACCACCGTGTTCCTGTCGACCCTCATCGTCGTCTTCAATCTGATGTCCGACGTGCTGGCGGCGTGGATGAACCCGCGCCTGCGCACGCAGTTCGGGAGCCGCTGATGAATACAGGCATCGCCGACATCCAGCAGGCCCCGCCGGGCAGCTCCCTGTGGCAGGACGCCTGGCGGCGCCTGCGCCGCAACCGCATGGCGCTGTTCGGCCTGTGCGTGCTGGTGCTCCTGGTCGTCATCGCGATACTCACCCCGTGGCTCGCGCCCTACGGCTACGCCGAGCAGAATCTGGACCTGGGCGCCACGCCGCCTTCAGCGCAGCACTGGCTGGGCACGGACGTGTTCGGCCGCGACCTGCTCACCCAGATCATGTACGGCGGCAGGGTGTCGCTGGCGGTGGGCTTCATCGCCACCGGCGTCGCGCTGGTCATCGGCGTCAGCTGGGGCGCGGTGGCCGGCTACGCCGGCGGGCGCCTGGACGCGGCGATGATGCGCCTGGTGGATATTCTCTACGCCCTGCCGTTCATGATCTTCATCGTGTTGCTGATGGTGGTGTTCGGGCGCAACCTGCTGCTGCTGTTTTTCGCCATCGGCGCGGTGGAGTGGCTGACCATGGCGCGCATCATGCGCGGCCAGGTGCAGACCCTGCGCCAGCAGGAGTTCGTGGAGGCGGCCGTGTCCCTGGGCCTGTCGCCGCTCACCATCATCCGCCGGCACCTGGTCCCCAACGCCCTCGGCCCGATTATCGTGTACACCACCCTGACCATTCCCAGCGTCATGCTGCTGGAGGCGTTCCTGAGCTTCCTCGGGCTTGGCGTGCAGCCGCCCCAGACCTCCTGGGGCCTGCTCATCTCCTACGGCGCGGAGACCATGGAAGAGTACCCCTGGCTACTGATCTTCCCCGGCCTGGCCCTGACCATCACCCTGTTCAGCCTGAACTTTCTCGGCGACGGCCTGCGCGACGCGCTGGACGTGCGCGGCACGGCGGATTGAACATGCTCAGCGTAGAACACCTCAGCGTCAGTTTCGTCAGCCGCATCGGCACCACCCGCGCGGTAGACGATGTCAGCTTCACGGTGCAGTCGGGCAGGATTACCGCCATCATCGGCGAATCCGGCTCGGGCAAGTCCGTCGCCTGTTACAGCCTGCTCGGGCTGGTGCCGCAACCGCCCGGGCGCATCGACGGCGGCCGCGCGCTGTTCGAGGGCGAGGACCTGCTGCAGATGTCCGACGCGCAGCTGCGGCGCGTGCGCGGGCGCGACATCGCCATGGTGTTCCAGGACCCGATGACCTGCCTCAACCCCTACATGACCATCGGCCGGCAGCTCATGGAGCCGCTGCGCCTGCACCGCAAGGTGTCGCGGGCACAGGCGCGTGAACGCGCGCTGGCGCTGCTGCAGGAAGTGGGTATACGCGACCCGCAGACCACCTTCGACAACTACCCGCACCAGTTCTCGGGCGGCATGCGCCAGCGGGTAATGATCGCCATGGCGCTGATCAACGAGCCGAAACTGCTCATCGCCGACGAGCCGACCACCGCGCTGGACGTCACCATACAGGCGCAGATTCTCGACCTGCTGGCGGACCTGCAGCGGCGCCGCGATATCGGCATCATTTTCATCAGCCACGACCTCGCCGTCGTCGCGGATATCGCCGACAGCATCGTCGTCATGGAGAAGGGACGCGTGGTGGAGACCGGCGATCGCGAGGCGATCTTCCGCAACGCACAACACCCCTACACGCGCAAGCTGCTGGCCGCGATCCCCAGCGGCAGCAAGGCCCCCGCGGCGACCGGGGCGCCTCTGGTGCAGGTGCGCGAGCTGCGCACCTGGTTCCGCGACGGCGGCGCGACGGTGAAGGCGGTGGACGATGTATCCTTCGATATTCACCGCGGCGAGGTACTCGGCCTGGTGGGTGAGTCCGGCAGCGGCAAGTCGACCATCGGCCGTTCCCTGCTGCGCCTGGTAGCCGCCAGCGGCGGCAGCGTGCGCTTCGACAACACCGAGGTGCTGTCCCTGGCCCGTCGCGAGCTGACCGCCCTGCGCCGACGCATGCAGATTATCTTCCAGGACCCCTTCGCCTCACTGAACCCGCGCATGACCGTCTACGACACGCTGGCCGAACCCCTGCTGCTGCACCGCCTGGCGGATCGCGGCAGCGTCGCGCAAGCTGTCCTGAAGCTGATGGATGATGTCGGGCTGGTGCGCGAGTCGGCGCGCAAGTATCCGCACGAGTTTTCCGGCGGTCAGCGCCAGCGCATCGCCATCGGCCGCGCCCTGGCCACGCGCCCGGAATTCGTCGTCGCCGACGAACCGGTCTCGGCGCTGGACGTCACCATCCAGGCGCAGATTCTCGAGCTGATGGAGCAGCTCGTCGGCGAGTACGGCCTGACCATGCTGTTCATCTCACACGACATGACCGTGGTGCGCCAGTTGGCGGATCGCATCATCGTGCTGCGCCGCGGCAGGATCGTCGAGGAGGCGGATTCGCGGACGCTGTTCGAACACCCCCGGCAGGCGTACACCCAACAGTTGCTGCGCTCGATCCCGGGCCGGGCGCACGCGCGCTGAGGCAGGGACCGGTGGGCGGCGGCTACTGCGTCGCGTAAACGCGCATCCAGTGGTAATTCACCAGGTCGGTAAGGCGGTTGCGCTGGTGCGCCGAGAGCTTCTGCTTGTGCCCCAGTAACAGGCCGCGCACGCAAATCGTCTGCACCGGCTCGCGATACCCCGGCAGGGCCAGGCGCATGCGTCGGTACACCGCGCGACCGTTGTGCAATTCGCGGGTGAAGCGATCGTCGGACAGCTCGACGAACTGGAAACGCTCGGGATTGGCAATGGCCAGGTCCACCTCCGGCGAGTGCGCCTTCGGCCGGTGCACAACCATCACCGCATCGACGGCGCCTGCGTCGCTGTCCAGGCCCTCCATGGCGGCGCTGGTATTGCCGTAAGCGATCGCCACGCCGGCCAGGTCCGGCAGCAGGCTCGTCATGTAGTCGAAGGTCACGGCGATACCGCTGGTCGGGCTGGAGATGCCCAGGCTGATGTCCGCGCCGTTTGCGGCGAGATCGCGATCGCGGTCTATGCCGCTATCGCGCCCGGCGATGACGAACACGCACTCCTGTCCGATGTTCTCCAGTACATCGACCAGCTGCTCATCCTCGCGGCGCTGCTGGAAAAAATGGCGCATGGCGTCCGCCTGGGCAAAGGCGAGGTTGACGGGACTGGCGGGGTCGACAAGCCGCTCGAGGTTTTCCATGGAACCGCTGCTCTCCAGGTTTTCCACCGGCAGCTCCATGCTCGCGGCGACGCCCTGCAGGCGCTGGCCCGCATTCCAGTAGCCGCCGCCGGCGGCGCCGGAACTGATGACGATGGCGCCCCCGTCGAAACCTGCCTGCGCGTGGGCAGGCAGCGCCAGGAGTGCGAGAACGAGAGAGAAGATGCCCCCGGTGATCAATCTATCCATGACGGGACCTCAGCGGGTGCGACCTGGTGAATGTCAGCCAAGGTTAGCAGGGAGCGCGTGACGTGAAAAGAAAGCGAGTGATGACTATACCGCCGGCTGCGCGCGCAGCGTCGCGGCGCCGGCCGTGTCGCTGTCGGGCAGCATGCCCGAGTCCGCCAGGCGAATATAGACCTCGAGCTGGGTGTAGGCTTCCGGTTCGTCGCGGAACGGCCCCACGACGGTGCCCTCGCGCGTGTTGAAATACCAGCTTCCGTTCTCCTGGTACATACGACTCGAGCGGGTGCCGGCGCGTTGCCTGGTATCGTTTCTGCGTCCCATGATGTGCCCCTGTGAAGCGTTTTTTCACGGTCGAAGGGCCATCATATAAAGCGGCGGCGGCGGGCTGAAATACAAACTGTGAGTAAGTTCGCAGTTCGACGGATTTTAGCCCGCGCGTTCGCCTGCCTGCGCGGCGCGCAACTCGATCCAGGTGGAGCGGGAGCTGGCCAGCACCTGCCTGTCCGCGCCGGCAATCGCCGTGGCGCCGTAGAACTTGCGCCCGTCCGCGCCCAGCGGCCAGCTGTACACCACCAGCGCCTGGTCGCCGGGCACGCGGTGCAGGACCTCGCCCTCCAGCTGGCCCAGCACCGCGGGTCGCACCACGCCCTGCATCGCGGCGAAATACCCCGGGCAATCCAGCGCCGACCAGACCACTTCGGCGCGCACCGCGCCGCTGTCGTCCAGCAGGTCGGCCGCGGGACGCCAGACGCAAGCCATCAGCGGACCGTCGCCGACGGGGCCGGGAAACAGGCGCAGGCCGTCGCCGGCGGCGCGCGCCGGGCCGCAGACGAAACAGGTGGGGAACATGTGATCGTCGTAACAGGGAAACCCGGCCATCGCCGCCTCGGCCTCCGCCAGGGAGGGCGCCGGCGGAATGTCCAGCGCGTAATCCACCGGCCCGCCGCTGCCCACCAGGGTATCGCCCTGGCGCATCTCCAGGCCGCCGTGTTCGTCGCGGGCAATCTGCAGGGGAGCGTCCAGCGGCGGCGGCACATGTAATCGCACGCGCGCCGGCCCCTGTACCAGGCGGGCGAGTACACCGCAGCTGAAGCCGCCGTTGCCAGAGTTCGGCGGGCCGTTGAAGCGGCCGGGGATGGTGACGGTACAACTCATGACATGACCCGTTTTGACAACTCCTGGGCCAGTCTAGCCGCCCCTTCCCCGCAGGGCCAATACTGTGGCAAAAAGTATCTATTCTTATACCGTCGGAATACACATTCGAGGCGGAGCGTATAGGCTGTTGGCTGCGCCACACAGGCTGCGCCACACAGGCTGCGCCGCACAGGCTGCGCAAACCGGATTGCGATGGAGACCACCGCATGAGCTACAACTACGACCCCGAACTGGCGTCCATGCTGGAATTCCTGCCCGACGGCGCCATGGATCTCACCGACCCGGTGGGCACCCGCGCGGCGTTCCTGGAAATGACCGCGCAGCTCAACGCCGGCCTGGACCGCGGCGGTGTGGTGGTGGACGACCGCAACATACCCGGGCGCGACGGTGACCCGGAGGTGCCGCTGCGCATCTACTCGCCGCAGGGCCTGGCGACTGTCGTTCCCGGCATCCTGCACCTGCATGGCGGCGGCTTCGTGGTCGGCAACCTGGACAGCGAACTGGGCGCTTGCCTGGCGCTGTGCCGCGCGCTGGGCGTGGTCGTCGTGTCGGTCGACTACCGCCTCGCCCCCGAAACCCCCTTCCCCGGCGGCCTGGAGGATTGCTACACGGCCCTGCAGTGGTGCCACGACAACGCCGGCGCCCTGCAGGTGGATCCCGCGCGCATCGCCGTGCTCGGCATGAGCGCCGGCGGCGGCCTGAGCGCGGCGCTGAGCCTGCTCGCCCGCGACCGCGGCGGCCCGCCCATCTGCTTCCAGTACCTGGGCATTCCCGAGCTGGACGACCGCCTGGATACCCCGAGCATGCGCCGCTTCACCGACACGCCGTTGTGGAACCGCCCCAATGCGCAGCTGAGCTGGGACGCCTACCTGGGCCAGCAGTACACGCGCGGCGCCGATGACGTGCCCTACCTCGCCGCGCCCGCGCGCGCGCAGGACCTGTCCGGCCTGCCGCCGGCCTATGTCAATACCATGGAGTTCGACCCGCTGCGCGACGAGGGTATAGAGTACGCACTGAAGCTGCTGCAGGCCGGCGTCAACACCGAGCTGCACAGCTACCCCGGCACCTTCCACGGCTCCAGCCTGTTCGCCCACGCCGCGGTGAGCCAGCGCGAGGCCGCCGAACAGGTCGCCGTGCTGCGCCGCGCCCTGCGCATCGACGACTGACACCAATCCAGCAAGTCATACCGGAGAGACCATGAGCACCGAAGCACTGTACCAACCGCCCCTGATGTCACACCTGCTCATCGAGGGACTGAATCGCTACGACGATGAACCCTGTTTGTTCCTGGGCGACAAGGTGGCCAGCTACAAGGATGTGCGCGAGAGCGCCAGCCAGATGTCGCAGGCCCTGAAAAGCAAGGGCCTGGGTGTCGGCAGCCGCGTCGCGGTCATCTCCGCCAACCGCCCGGAAGTGCTGTCCAACATCGCCGCCATGCAGCTCACCGGCTGCATCGGCACGCCCCTGCACCCGCTGGGCTCCCTGGACGACCACGCCTATGTGCTGGAAGCCGCCGAGGTCGAGACCCTGATATTCGACGCCGCGCTGTTCGCCGACGTCGCCGCGGCGCTGAAAGAGCGCGTCCCCGGGCTGAAAAACCTGCTCGGCTTCGGTCCCAACGAGGTGGGCGACGATTACATGGCGCTGGCGGGGCAGTTCGAGCCGCAGCCGCTGGTCGCCCCCGCTGTCACCAGCGACAACATCGCCTCGGTGAACTTCACCGGCGGCACCACCGGCAAGCCCAAGGGCGTGATGAGTCCGCACCGGGTCAGCGCCTACATGACGCAGATACAGATGGCCGAGTGGGAGTTCCCCGACGAGGTGCGCATGCTCATGGCCACGCCGCTGTCCCACGCCGCCGCCGCATTTTTCATTCCCGTGCTGCAAAAAGGCGGCGCCTTTTACGTCATGCAGGGTTTCAGCCCGGACGAGTTCTTCGACATGGTGAAAGAGCACAGGATCACCTGCACCATGCTGGTGCCGGTGATGCTGTACTTCCTGCTCGATTCGCCGCGCGCCACCGACGGCAGCATGGACTCCATGCAAACCATTTTCTACGGCGCCTCGCCGATGAGCCCGGCGCGACTCAAGGAGGGCCTGGAGAAATGGGGCCAGATTTTCTACCAGTTCTTCGGCCAGTCCGAGTGCCCGATGGTCATCGCCAACATGAAGAAACAGGAGCACGACCTGTCGAAACCGGAGCGACTGGCCTCCTGCGGCCGCCCCACCCCCTGGGTGCACGTCGCCCTGCTGGACGAGAACAACAAGCCGGTGCCGCAGGGTGAGCCCGGCGAGGTCTGCGTGCGCGGCCCGCTGGTCATGGGCGGCTACAAGGACATGCCGGAGCAGACCGCCGAGGCTTTCGCCGGCGGCTGGCTGCACACCGGCGATGTCGGCAGGCTGGACGAGGACGGCTTTCTCTATATTGTCGACCGCACCAAGGACATGATTGTCACCGGCGGCTTCAACGTGTTCCCGCGCGAGGTGGAGGACGTACTCGCCACCCACGACGCGGTGGGCCAGGTGGTGGTCATCGGCGTACCCGACGAGCAGTGGGGCGAGGCGGTGAAGGCGGTCATCGTGCCCAGGCCCGACGTGGAGACCGGCGACGAACTGGTCGCCGAACTGCAGGCCATGGTGAAGGAAGCCAAGGGCTCGGTGCAGGCGCCCAAGTCCATCGATTTCGTCGAGGCCATCCCGCTGACGCCGGTGGGCAAGCCCGACAAGAAGGCGGTGCGGGCGCAGTACTGGGAAGGTTCCGAGCGCGGCGTCGCCTAGCGCCGGGCGCGCCCGCAGGCTGCAAGGCCGCGGGCGCCTGCCGCGCCCCCGCGGCGTATCGACTCACCCGGGGGCACAAACCAATAACAGACAGCAGAGCGCAGGTACCCCGTGATGCGAACTCCCGCCAGGACCCTGTCCGTTCTCGTCGCGCTGGCCCTGGCGGCCTGCAGTCCCGTCGAGGACCCGAGCCTGTTCCCCGCCTTCGACGCCGCCACCGCGGTGGCGCCACAGGCGCCGCCGCCGACACGGCCAAACCCGGAGCACAACCTGTACTGGGGCGACCTGCACGTACACACCAGCTACTCAACCGACGCCTACACCAACGGCGTGCGCGCGACGCCGGACGACGCGTACCGGTTCTTCAAGGGCGGCGAGATCGAGCACGCCGCCGGCTACGGTATCCGCCTGCGGCGGCCGCTGGACTTCGCCGCGGTGACCGACCACTCGGAATACATGGGCCTGTTGCGCGCCAGTGACCCCGACCTGCCATTGAAAGCGCGCGGCCTGCGCGAACGCCTGCTGCAGGACGGCAGGCTGGCCAACACCAGCCTGGTGGTGCGCACCATGATCGGCTTTTCCCTGGAGGACGCCGTTCGGCCGGGCTGGGAAAGCGTCAGCCGCGCCGCCTGGCGCGACGTCGTCGAGGCCGCCGAGCGGCACAACGAGCCGGGGCGCTTCACCGCCTTCATCGGTTACGAGTGGTCCTCCATGCCGCAGGACAAGAACCTGCACCGCAACGTTATCTACCGCGGCGCGCAGGTGCCGGACCTGCCCTTCAGTTCCGTGGATTCCGAGGACCCGCGCGACCTGTGGACGGCGCTGGAAGCGCAGCGCGCCGCAGGCATGGAGGTGTTCGCCATTCCCCACAACGGCAACGTCAGCGACGGGCGCATGTACGACGATGTCATGTTCGACGGCGCGCCGATGCACGCCGACTACGCGCGGCGGCGCAACGCCAACGAACCGCTGAGCGAGATTTTCCAGGTCAAGGGCTCCTCGGAAACCCATCCCCAGCTCTCCCCGGACGACCCTTTCGCCGGCTTCGAGCTGTACACCACACAGCTCTCCCAGACCCAGGCCGCCTCGCGTCCGCACGGCAGCTACGCGCGCGACGCCCTGCGGCGCGGACTCGCCATGGCGCACCGTGAGGGCTTCAACCCCTATCGCTTCGGCGTCATCGGCAGCTCCGACGGGCACAACGCCAGTTCCCCGGTGGAAGAGGACAGCTACCACGGCAAGCTGCCCATCCTCGACGGCAGCGCCGCCCTGCGCATGGGCGAGGCCACCTTCTGGCCGGAGGAGTCCATGGCCGGGGGCACGCGCTGGAGCGCCGCCGGCCTGGCCGCGGTGTGGGCGCGGGAGAACACCCGAGGCGCGCTGTTCGACGCCATGCGCCGGCGCGAGACCTACGCCACCTCGGGCCCGCGGATCGCGCTGCGTTTCTTCGGCGGCTGGGGCTACCCGCGGGATTTGCTACAACAGCCCGACTGGATCGCACGCGCCGAGGTCTCCGGCGTGCCCATGGGCGGCGAGTTGACGGGCGCCAGGGGCGCTGCGCCGACGTTCGCGGTCTGGGCCATGCGCGACCCGGACAGCGGCAACCTCGACCGCGTCCAGGTAATCAAGGGTTGGGTCGACCGCCAGGGACGCGCGCAGGAGAAGGTCTACGACATCGCCTGGTCCGGTAAACGCGCGCCCGGCGCGGACGGCAGGCTGCCCGCGGTGGGCAGTACCGTGAACGTGGCGAATGCCAGCTATACCAATACCATCGGCGCGCCCCAGCTCAACGCCGTGTGGACCGACCCGGATTTCGATGCGGACCTCGAGGCGTTCTACTACGCCCGGGTCATCGAGATTCCCACGCCGCGCTGGACCACCTACGACGCGCAACGACTGGGGATCGAGGCGCCGCAGCCCACCAGCCTGCAGGAACGGGCGGTGACCTCGGCCATCTGGTACCGCCCCTGAGCCGGGCGCGGCGCCCGCCCAGGCCCGCGCGCAACGGCTAGGCGCCGCCGGCCGACCCCGCAGTGGGCGCGTAGCGCTCGCCGTCGCAGCGCGCCAGGCCCAGGCGCTGCAGCTTGCCCAGCGCGTCGGCGACATCGAAGTCCAGGCGGCACTGCCAGCGCGACGCGAACCACTGCTCCACCGCTGCATCCAGTTCCGCCGCGCTCATCGGCTCGCCGTGGGCGAGCAGGAAATGCCAGGCCAGCAGGCTCTCCTTGCACTCGGAGTCCTCGGCGTCGTCGAGCAGGCGGAACAGCACGCCGGCATTGTTGTCGAGCAACTTGAAGTACAGGTTCTCGGTGAGCGCCTGGGTGTACTTGAGTTTGCGGTTGCGAAAGTTGGCGAACTGCTTCCACAGGTAACCGCCCAGCGCGCCCAGCCCCGCGCCCAGCGCGAGCAGCGCGGCGCGGTCCAGTTGCACCGGCTCGCTGGAGACCCCGAGCCAGAAGCCCAGCAGCGAGCCCAGCAACAACAGCGTCGCGCCCAGTTTCGTCGACAACACGATACCGCCGCTGACCACGGCCGGCACACCGATCATCAGCTTGTCCAGCAGGCGCATGCCGACGCGGATATTGGGAAACAGCATCTCCAGGTCCGCCTGGGGTACGTTCTGGAACAGGCGCAACAGGGTGCTCCCCGGGGGGCACTCGCCCAGGGTGCTGTCCGCATCGATATCCTGGCGCAAACGGATGTAGAGCAACACCCGCTCGTAATTGATAAAGCGCACGCGGCGGCGCCACAGGCCAAAGAATTCGCGCAGCGTTTCCTCGCGCAGGGATTCCCCGCGCGTGTACAGCAACACCTCCTCGAAATCCTCCAGGTCGACGTACAGGCGCACCTGGAACAGGGAGGAGGCGCGCAGCGCCCGCTGCAGGTCCTGCTCGGTCACCTTCTCGTAGTTGCCGCGCTCGAGCACCCGTTGCAGCAAGGCGGACAGCTCCGCCGGCGGCGGCGACGGGGACACTGGCGCGGGGCGCGTGTCGGCGTCGGGATCGAAGGGGGCGTAGGCTTCCTTCAGCTCCTGCCTGAGGTGGTGAAACTGCACACGGAAATGATCTTCCATGACGGCCCAACCGGCCTCGAAGCGCGCCGCGAGCGCCTCGTCGAGCGCGCCGCGCTCGCGCAGCATGACGAGCAGGTCGCTGCGCCGGTAGGGGATGAAATGCCGCGCTGCGGGCACTGCGGGTTGCGCCATGCTGTCTCTGCCGGGGTGGTCCAGCCTGCTAGCCTAACCAGTGCGCGCGCCGGGGTAAACGCCGACCCGGCGGCGGCACCGGCCCGGCGGCGCGCTTGCGCGCCAGAGTCAAGCTATCGGCGGCGCGTGTCGCCGGTGTAGGATGGGCGTTCCACAGCAACCGGACGAGCGAGTGAGCGAGACGCAGCCAGCCAACGACAACAGCGAAAGTTACAAGGGCCTGCTCTATCCCTGGGGCCGCGGCTGGGGCCCCGTGCCCGGCGAACCCTTCGCGGTCGCCGAGGGCGTGTACTGGGCGCGCTTCGCCATGCCCATGTCCCTGGACCACATCAACCTGTGGCTGCTGGAGGACGACGACGGCTGGACCGTGGTCGATACCTGCCTGTCCATGGACAGCGCAAGGGAGACCTGGGAGGGGCTGTTCGCCGGGCACCTGGGCGGGCGGCCGATCAAGCGCGTCATCTGCACGCATATGCACCCGGACCACGTGGGCCTGGCAGGCTGGCTCACCGAGCGCTTCGATTGCCAGTTGTGGATGGCGCGCGAGGAATTTCTCATGTGCCGGGCCATGGCCGCCGACACCGGGCGCGAGGCGCCGGAAGTGGCGCTGCGCTTCTATCGCGCCGCCGGGTTCGGCGACGAGGAACTGGCGGCCTACCGCAGGCGCTTCGGCGACTTCGGCCGCGCCATCCACCCGCTGCCGGACAGCTACCGGCGTCTGGTCGATCGCGAGACCATCACCATCGGCGGGCGCTACTGGCAGGTGGTGGTAGGCAGCGGCCACTCCCCGGAGCACGTCGCGCTGTACTGTCCCGCACTGAAACTGATGATTTCCGGCGACCAGGTGCTGCCGCGCATCACTCCCAACGTCAGCGTGTTCCCCACCGAGCCCGAGGGCAATCCACTGGACGAGTGGCTGCGTTCCAGCGCGCGCATTCGCCAGGTGCTGCCCGGCGACCTGCTGGTCCTGCCCGCCCACGAGGCGCCCTTTTACGGCCTGCACGTGCGCATGAGCCAGTTGATCGAGAGCCACAAGGAGGACCTGGACAAGCTGTTCGACTACCTGGTGCAGCCGCGCCGTGCGGTGGACTGCTTCCCCGCGCTGTTCAAGCGCGAAATCGGCCCGGGCTCGCTCATCCTGGCGACCGGCGAGACCCTGGCTCACCTGAACTGCCTGCTGGCGCGCCGGCGCATCACCTGCAGCGCGGATGACAACGGGGTGAACTGGTACCGGCAGGTCGCAGAGACCGCCGAGTTCGATGACTAGGCGGTGATCTTGCCGAGAATCGCCAGCACGCTGGAGCGGTCCAGCAGGCGCGGTACCGGGTAGGCGCCGCCCTCGGCGATCGCCTGGCGCGTCAGTGTCTCGTAGTCCTCGCGCCTGATCTGGTCGGAACTGTCCGGGATACCCACCTCGGTGCGCAGGTCGCGCACCGCCTTGATGAACTTGTGCGACAGGGTCGCCGGGTCGTCCGCGGCGCTCCCCGCGCCGATCAACAGGGCCAGCTCTGCCAGGTCCTGTTCGGCCTCCTCACGGCAGAACTCCAGCACGTGGGGCAATACCAGCGCGTTGGCCAGGCCGTGGGGGATGCCGTATTTGCCGCCTAGCTGGTGGGCGATGGCGTGCACGTTGCCGACGTTGACCTGGTTGATGGCCAGGCCCGCGTACCACGCGCCCATGGCCATGCCGTTGCGCGCGTCGGCGTTGCCGCCGTCGCGGTAGGCGCTGGCCAGGTGGTCGAAAACCAGCTTGACCGCCATGCGCGCATCCGCCTTGCGCGTTCCGCGCTCCCACACGCCGATGTAGGCCTCGATGCCGTGGGTCAACGCATCCATGCCGGTGGCGGCGGTGATATGCGGGGGCAGGCCGGTGATCAGGTCCGCGTCCAGGGCGGCGGCGGCGGGCAACAGCGAGGCGCCGGAAAGCACGTGCTTCTCGTGGGTCGCGACGTCCTTGACCACCGCCCCCATGGTCGCCTCCGAGCCGGTGCCGGATGTCGTGGGAATGGCGTAGAACGGCAGTACATCGTGCTTGATCTTGCCGAACCCGGTCCAGTTCCTGGGGTCGTCGTCGCTGGTGGCCGCCGCGGCGATGAGCTTGCCGGCATCCATGGAGGAGCCGCCACCGATGGCTACCACCACCTCGCTGCCGTGCTGCCTGGCCACCGCGGCGCCCTCATCCACCTGTTCGTAGGTCGGGTCGGGCTGCACCCCGTCGTAATAGGCCAGGTCGATCCCGGCCTGCGCCAGTGGCGCCAGCGCCCGGTCGACCACGCCGAGCTCGCGCAGTGGCTTGTCGGTGACCACCAGCACCTTGCGCACGCCAGTGCGCACGATGTGCTCACACAACTGGTGCGCGCTGCCACTGCCGGCGAACACGGTGTGCCGCGCGCCGGGGGCGAGGTTCACCAGGACCTTGACCAGGCCAAGCATCAGGGAGTGCAGGATCTTGCGCAGAAACATCGGCATGGTTCGCTCCAGGTTGCGATGCCACGGCGCCAGGGGCGGCGTCGCTGGGCATCGGGAAATACTAGCACTGATTTTCAGCCGTTCACGGCGCACCCAACATAGGCAATCCGGCGCGGATTTTCGAGGTTTATTTTGTCCGCGATGCCGTCATCAACGGCCACAGGACCCTCAGTCCCGCGCCGCGGGCAGGCACAGGGCCAGGCACGCGGCGACCGCGAGAATGCCGCAGATGCCCACCAGCACCAGGTCGTAACTGCCGGTGCGATCGAACACGAAGCCGGCCAGGGGAGCGCCGACAATCCCCAGCGGCAGGAACAGGGGCATCTGGGCGCCGGTCACCTGGCCGATGATCGAGGCGTCGAAATAGCGGCTGTTCAGGAAGGGATGCATGGGCAGGAACGCCCCGCCGCTGTAGCCCAGCAGCACCATGGCTGCCAGCACCTGCGCCCGCCCCTCGGTCTGCAGCAGCAGCCCGTAACCGACCAGCAGCGCCACCAGGATGCCCACCGCCAGCCAGCGTGCGTGGGCGCGCACGCGGTCGCCTATCCAGGCGACACTGAGCTTGCCGAACAGCCCCGCCATGCCGCTGAGCGCGAGGAACCAGCCGGCGTCGGCGAGGCTGTAACCCTCGGCGACGAAATGCGGCGGGTAGCACACCGCCATCACCACCGCGGTATTCAGGCCCAGGGCCATGCAACCGCCGATCAGCCAGAACGCCGGTTCGCGGTAGATGCCCATGCCGCCCTGCTCGTCGCTTGCGGCGACCGCGCCGACCACGCCGCCGGGCACGCCCAGCAGCGCCACGCACCACAGTATCAGCAGCAGTACGCCGGCGAGGATCGCCAGCGCGGCGCGCCAGTGAAAATTCGCCAGCAGGACGCCGGTCGCCGGCGGCAGCACCGCGGCGGCGAAACTGATACCGATGGCGGCGATGGCCAGCGCCCGCGCCTCGCGGCCAGGATAGAGCTTCACCATCAGCCCGTTGACCACCACCGGGCCGTAAAAAATCGCGCCGAACACGAACAGCGTGAAGCCCGCCCCGACCAGCGGCAGGGTCGGCGCGCGACTGGTCAGCAGCAGCGCGGCCATGGCCAGGGTGACCCCGAACAGGATGATGGCGCGGATGGGCAGGCGGTCCACCAGCTTGCCGATAAAGGGCGAAACGATGCCCGGTATCAGCAACAGCGCCACCGGACCCAGGTTGATCACCGCGACACCGACGCCGAACTCACGCGCCAGGGGCTCGACGAAGAAGCCGTAAATGCTGATGACCCCGACGCCCAGGCCGAGGAACACCATGCCGGATACGGCCGGAAGCCATTCTCTGAACAAGCGCTGCTACTCCGTGCAGGACGGCACGAGCGGGAGATGCGCGCGGCGCGGCAGGTGCCCAGGCCCCCGCCGCGCCGCCGCCGGGCGGGTCAGGCCGCCTTCTTCGGGCCGCCGTTCTCGCCGGGCCAGCGCGAGCCGGAGATGGTGTCGGCGAAGGGCAGGAACGCCTCGGCGTCCAGCTCACCGGCGATGGTCATCTGGCGATCCAGGAAGATCGGCCACCACAGGTAGGACTCGACCATCTCCTTCTTCGGCAGCAACTTGACCAGCGGGTCCCAGGGACTGTCGCGCAGGATCAGCTCACCCTCCACGTTTTCCCGGTGGGCAGTACCGTACTTGCTCTTCACGTGGACCACGTGGGGCGGGTAGTCAAAGCCGGTGGCGGGGCCGCCGACACTGACCGCGCGCGAGTACTTGAGCCACCACTCGTTCTGCTCGAACTCCGGGCCCGGGTCCACGGGCCCGGTGGACATGCCCTTGTACTCGACGAAGGTGTAGCCGTGGTGCGTGCAGCGCGCGGTGACGCTCGGCCCAAGGCGGAAGTACTCGGTGATGCAGGGGTACTTGGGCTGGCCGTTGGTCTCCTGGCTGACGAAGATCGCCGACTCCTGGTCGATGCCGTAACCCAGCGTGTACTCGCCGGCCACGCCGTTGAAGTTGGCGTCCACGGCGGTAACGACGCCGTACTCGGGCTCGTCCGGCACCGGGAAGTTGTAGATGGTCAGGCGCACGATCGGCTCCGCGCCCGGTTCGATGCCCGGCGGCAGCAGCGCCGCGATCTTCTCCGCATCGGTGCGGTAAGCCAGTTTCAGCATGGGCCAGTTGAGGATATCACCGGTGTTGCCCTGGGGTACGCTTGCTTCGTTAGACATCGCTTTTATTCCTGTCTGTTGCTGTTCGTTGCTGTTCGTCATCCCCGCCCGAGCGGGACTCCAGACGGCGACCGTATTCCCTGGATTCCCGCCTGCGCGGGACTGACGCTGTTCTCGATCACGGTCAATTCGTCGGCACCGGCCCGGGCCCAGCCCGGCCTGGTCCCGCGGCTGCCTATCCCACCGACGCCGGTACCGGCGTGGTGCGATTCAGTATCATGTCCGCACGCGCGCGAATCTTGGCATCGGTGTCCTCGGTGGTTTCCAGCAGCCAGAAGGCGTCCTGCTCCAGGCCCTTGAGCGCCATCTCCGCCACCTCGTCCGGGTGCGTGGTCTGCAGCTCGATGCCGAACTGCTCGCACATCTTCTTCATGTCATCGACGGAATTGATGCCGGACTCGTTGCCCTCCACGCCGTCTTTCTTCAGCGCCTCGGGGCGCACCCGGCCGGAATTGAACAACCCGGTATCCACCACGTGGGGGCCGGGAAACAGGGCGCTGACCTTCACCGGCAGTTGCGCCGCCTGCGCCTGGTAGTGCAGGTTTTCGGTGATCGCGTGCACCGCCGCCTTGGTCGCGGTGTAGATGGGCGCGTCCGGCAGGACGATGTAGGCGCCATTGCCAGAGCCGGTGACCACGAAATGCGCCGGTTTGCCGCTCGCCACCAGCCGCGGCATGAAGGCGCGGATACTGTTCACCACACCCCAGACATTGACGTCGAAGGCCCACTGCCAGTCCTTCTCGGAGTACTCCCACATGGCGCCCTGCTCGCCGGCGCCGATCCCGGCGTTGGCGAACACCAGGTCCAGGCCGCCGAGCTTTTCCGCCGCGGCATCCGCCAGGGCGTTGAGGCTGTCCACGTCGGTGACATCGCAGCGCTCCACGATCGCCTCGATATTCTCCGCGGCGAGGTCGGCGGCGACCTGCTCCATGGCGGCGGCGTCCACGTCGCCCACGGCGACCTTCGCCCCGCGCCGGCCCAGGGCAAAGGCCAGCGAACGGCCCACCCCGCTGGCGCCGCCGGTGATCACGGCGACCTTGTCGTTGAAATCCTGCATCAGGCTATCTCTCGCTTGTCACTGGAGGTCTGGTAGAACTGGCGCACCCACTTGCGGAAGGTCACCAGGGTGTCGTCGCCCTTGCAGAACACCGGGCGGCGCTTGTGCACCTTGTTCGCCCAGATGGGGTAGTCGTCGTTGAGGCCGTCGATGATGCCGTCCATCACGTCGTCGCCCGCCTGGTCCTCGATTTCGCGGCGCACTATCAGCGTCCAGCGCATGAAGGTCTCATTGCGATTGATCGGCTGGGCGCTGTTGTACATGATCATCTCGGCGTTCGGGCCGTAGGTGGTGCGCACCATGGCGAAACCGGGGCTGTAGGTGGTCGCGTGCAGGTGCGCGGGGTAGTCCGCATTGGACATGTCCGAGTGCAGGTGCATGGTGCGCCCGTCGTCGTCGATGCTCACCGTGGAATCGGGAATCGCCATCTGCCCGTGCACGTACTGGAAGTGCACCGGGTCGCAGGAATTCTCGCAGATGTCCTGCACATGCGCCGGCACCAGGTGTTCGGTGTAGCGCGGCGCCGTCCAGTTGGGGTCGCCCAGCTCCGGCAGGTCCGGCAGCGCCCATTGCGGCGGGGTGTTTTCCGGGTGGAACCAGATGTAGATCTCGCCGTTCTTCTCCTCGACATGCCAGGTGCGAATCCGCGCCCGCTCGGGGATATCGTCGCAGTAAGGGATCTGGTTGCACTTGCCGTCCTGCGCGCCGAACTGCCAGCCGTGGAACGGGCAGCGGATCGACTCGCCGACCACGCGCCCCTTGTGGCCCAGGTGCGCGCCCAGGTGCGGACAGAACGCGTCCTGCAGCGCCACGGCGCCCGAGCGCGTGCGGTACAACACCAGTTCGCGGTCGAAGGCCTTGACCGGCTTCACCTCGCCGATGGCCAGTTCGTGGGAGCGCTCCACCGAGTACCAGCCCATGGGGAAATCCGGGGTGGAATTGGTCAGCGATTCACATGTTTCAACAATAGTCACGTCATCTCTCCGGGGTATCCTGCGATCCGCTGCGGATCAGTTGAACAAGGTTTCATCGGGGCCGATCTCGTCGGCCACCGCCTGCAGTTTTGCGCGGTCCAGGCCGTAGAACTCGATGGCGTTCTCGCCCAGGATCCTGCGACCGTCCGCGACCGGGAAATCGCTGAAGTTGTCCTTGAAGTACTGCGCGGTGTTCGGCCAGCTGCCCTCGGGGTGCGGGAAGTCGCTGCCCCACATGATCTTCTCCAGGCCGATGTCGTCGCGGCCGTCCAGGTCGGCGCGCAGCACGCAGGAGGCGCCGATGCCGACATTGCGCGCGAAGTACTCGCTGGGCTTGAGCGACAGGTGACCGCGAAAGTTACCGAGCTTGGCCGAGATCTGGCCCTCGGTGTAGTGGAAATCCATCAGGCGCAGCCAGGTGGGCAGCATGAACATGGTGCCGCCCTCGACGATCATGGTCTTGAGCCTGGGGAAACGCTCGAACACACCGCCCCAGATCATGAAGGTCAGCGGGCGGTACAGCCACCACATGACCTCGGACACGTAGATACCCATGGCGCCCGGCAGCTCGTCGCGCCGGTCCTCGGCCGGGAATCCCTCGCCGAAGTACTCGTGGTGCTGCGCCGGGCCGGAGTGGAAGTGGACGACCACGCCCATCTCCTCGCAGGCGGCCCAGAACGGGTCGTATTTGACGTGGTGGTAGGGGTCCTGGTCGCCCCACAGGGTGGGCAGCATGACCGAGGTGAGCCCGTTGTCCACACACCAGCGCAGCGCTTCCAGCGCCTGGTCGACATCCCACAGCAACGGGATGGGGGCGACGCCGATATGGCGCTCGGGGGCATTGGCGCACCACTCGGCGAGCCAGCGGTTGTGCGCCATGGCGCCGGCCCACTGCAGCTCCGGGACCATGTCGCGCGGCGACAGTCCCAGGCCTGCGCCGAAGGGCGGCGTGTTCTTTTCGGTGATGCCGTCGGGGAACACCACCTCCGCGGCGATGCCGTCGCCGGCCAGCATCTTGAGGCGCTCGGCGTAGTCCCAGGCGCCGGTGAGCTCCTGCTGGATCGGTGCGCGCCAGGCGTCGTTGATCTCCTTGATCAGGAACATGGACTCGGCCTGGTCCATCATATCCACGGTGACGGGTACCGCCATGTCCATCATCTCGTGATACCTTGACTCGACATAGGGTTTGTAATCGGCAATCGGCAGGCCGGCGTGGCAGTCGGTAGACACCACAATCAGGCGGTCGGACATGGGACTCTCGCTCTCTGTACAACTGGCGACACCCCGCGGGGGTGGCCGGGTCTGATTTTTGCGCAGGCCTGCTGCAGGCTGCGACCGGGACCCTGCGGTGATTCCGGGCAGCCTCACATATGAGCAAACTTGCACATTTGTATACGAATGTAGTTTAATACCATTTCGATTGCAATCGCAATTACGGAAATTTCATGGGCGAGACCCAGGCGCCGCTCGGGCGCCGCGAAAAGCGCAAGCAGGAGATCCGCTCCCGTATCGAGGAGGCGGCCTACACCCTGTTCCAGCGCCAGGGCATCGACGACACCAGCATCGAGGAGATCTGCGTGCAGGCGGATGTGGCCCGGCGCACCTTTTACGGCCACTTCCCGAACAAGCACGCGCTGCTCGGCGGGTTGGGCATCTCGCGCCTGTACAACCGCATGGAGCCCATGCTGCGCGAACTCATGACCAATCACCCCAGCACCCGCGGGCGCCTGGAGGCGATGATCGACTACATCGAGTCCAATTTCGCCGGCATGAACGAGATCGACCGCCAGCTCATCGTCATGGGGCCCAGCGCCCTGGCCCAGGACCGCGCGCGGCAACAGGAAATCGGCAGCACCGCCCTGGCCAGCTTCACGCGGCTGATCGACGCGGGCAGCGAGCTGGGCGACATCAAGACAGACTTTGCGCCGGGAATGCTCGCCACGGTGGTGGTCGGGACACTCAACCTGCTCACCACCTCCTGGGCCATGGACAGCAGCTTCCCCGTGTTCGCCAAGCTGGAAGAGGCGCGTGCGCTGTTCGAGCACCTGATCTGTCTGGACAGCGTGTAAGGCCCGTTCCGCCCTTGCCCCGCCCCGCCGCGGACGGCATGCTCAGCGTCACGACCACGCCGCCGGAGACCGCCCATGGGACCACTGCAGGGCCTGACCATCATCGAGATCGCGGGCATCGGCCCCGGCCCCTTCGCCGCCATGCTGCTGGCGGACCTGGGCGCCGACGTCATCCGCGTGGAACGCCCCGGGGGCGGCCTGTTCGCCGGCGGCGACAAGCCGCAGCTCGACGTGCTCAATCGCAACAAGCGCTGTATCAGCGTCAACCTGAAACACGCCGACGGCGTCGCCACGGCACTGGCGCTGGTCGAGCGCGCCGACGCCCTGCTCGAGGGCAACCGCCCCGGTGTCATGGAGCGTCTCGGCCTGGGCCCGGACACCTGCCTGGCGCGCAACCCGGCGCTGGTCTACGGGCGCATGACCGGCTGGGGACAGGAGGGCCCGATGGCCAGGGAGGCGGGGCACGACATCAACTACATCGCCCTGGCCGGCGCACTGCACGGTATCGGGCGCCGCGGCGAGAAGCCGGCCATCCCGCTGAACCTGGTGGGCGATTTCGGCGGCGGCGGCCTGATGCTCGCCTTCGGCATGGTCTGCGCGCTGCTGGAAACGAGACAATCCGGCCAGGGACAGGTGGTGGACGGCGCCATGATCGACGGCGCGGCGACACTGATGGCCAGCACCTTCGCCGCCTTCCAGGCGGGATTCTGGTCCGACGAGCGCGGCACCAACATGCTCGACTCCGGCGCGCATTTTTACGAGGTGTACGAAACCGCCGACGGCAAATACGTCTCCCTGGGCGCCATCGAACCACAGTTCTACGCCGCATTGCTGCAACGGCTGGGCGAGGACGCGGCGCCTTTCGAGCAGCAGTTCGACATGGACAACTGGCCCGCCATGCAGGAGCAACTGGCGCAGGTCATCCGGCGCCGCACGCGCGACGAGTGGGACGCCATCCTCGCCGGCGCGGATGCCTGTTACGCGCCGGTGTTGTCCATGGCCGAGGTGCGCCACCACCCGCACCACCGCGCGCGCCAGACCTTTGTCGACGATGGCGACACCTGGCAACCGGCGCCGGCGCCGCGCTTTTCGCGCACCCCGGGCAGCCTGCGCCGCCACGCGGCGCGCATTGGTGAACACACCGAGGAGGTGTTGCGCGAATTCGGCTTCAGCGATGCGCAGATCGCGCAATACCTGTCCAGCGGCGCCATCGCCAGGTACGAGGACTGAGGCCGACCGCTCATTCGGGGTCGCGTTGTATCCCCTGGTCAATCCACTGGCCGATCGCCTGGCACACCTGCGGGTCCGCCGCGGGGTGCGCCTGGCCGAAGTCGATGTCGTCGGCGTACTGCCGGTCCGTGCGCCCGTCCATACGCTGCCCCATACACTTCCAGTAGAGCAGGGAATTGCGCGCCAGTTTCGCCACCCACTTGCTGGTGTAGGGGCGCGGCAGGCGATAGGTGCCGTTGCCCACCGGTTGCCGCGTCACCCAGGGCCAGTCGAGTTGCTCCCAGTCCCAGGCGATACGCGACTGCAGCAGGCCGTCGTCATTGTTCATGTCCGCGTGGCATCCGCTGCAGTTCTCTTCCAGCAGGGGCTCGATATCCGCCCAGCTGCGGCGGTATCCGTTGGCGGGGGCCGGCCGGCTGCTGCGCGCCGCCAGGGTGGCGGCGAAGCGCTGCACCGCGCTCTGCCCGAGCTGCGCCGCGCGCTCCTCGGAGTGACCGTCGTGGCAGCCGTGGCAGGTACGCGTCTCGCCGCGGCGCAGCGAATGCAGCTTGTCATCGTGGGCGATGGTCATGCCGTTCGCATCCTGGCCATGGATCTGGATCGGCGTTTCACAGGGCACCTCCATGCGCACCGAGCCGTCGTCCTCCAGCGCCTGGTAACCCCACACGCGCAGCGCCTTGAAGCCGTGATTGTTGGTGGTGTGACCGAACACGTGCTGGCCGCCGTCGGCGTAGCTCAGGTCCCACATGTCCACCTGGTAGACCGCCAGGTAGTGCATGTTGTCGGCGTGGAACTCCCTGTCCTCCGTGTTCACCGCGCAGCCCTGCAGTGAGCACTGCTCGTACAGGTACTGCGTCCAGTTGTAATTGTGCGGCGCCTGTAGTTCGGCGGCGCGCGCATCGACCACCTGCAGGAAGCAGCGGTCGCCGCTGAGCGGGGCGGGACGCTGCGGTTGCTCCTGGCCCCACAGGGAGGGGTAGTCGGTGATCGCGTCGGCGTCGTAGACGTGCCACTCGTCGCCGCCGGCCAGCAGTTCCATCTGCTCACTGTCGAAGGGATCCGTCACCTGGTCGACCTTCACGCGGTAGACACCCTTCTGGCACATCGGTTCGCCGCCGGTCCACGGCGAGTTGACCCATTCGGGGAAACTGGCCTCGAAGCAGATGCCGCGGGCATGGGTGACCAGGTAGTCATCGGTGCCCGGCAGCGCGCTGGCGTATCCCGCCTTGCCCACCACGCGCCCGTTGGCGTGGCGCCGCGGGGCGATGTCCTGGTCGTTGCCGTAAGGGGTCAGGGCAATGAAGTCGCTGGGAATGTACCTGCCCGAGCCCTCGCGGTCGCTGGAATAGACATGGTGCGTAAAGTTGTTCAGCCGCGACACGCCCTCCACTCCCGGCTCCTTGACGGCCATGCCGTAGACAATGCCCAGGCTGCCGGTGTGGTTGGAACGGTAGTAGTTGGTGACGCCGATGTAACCGCGCCGGATCTCTGCCACCGAGCGCAGCGCGCGCAGTTCCGAGGCGCCTTCGCCGCCGGTGATCGTGGGCGCGATCCAGTCGCGGGTCTTGAGCAGCGGCGACTTGTGCGCGTTGAGCACCACCTCGCCACCGGCGCCGTTGCCGTCCACGCGGCACACCCACCACTTGTTCACCTCGGTGCCGGGGACGTTGGTGTGCCGGTAAGGCCCGTCGAAGGCCTCGTTGGCGTGTCCGTTCCAGCAGGAGTAGAGAATGTCGCCGTTGGTCAGCACCGTCGGCGACAGGGCCATGGTCTCGTGCGGACTGATGTTGCGCGCGTTGCCGCCGTCGATGTCCATGGTCCAGATCTGCATCGCCTTGCCCGCGTTGCGGTAACCGTAGGGTTGTGACACCCCGTACTCCGCGCCCCCTCCCCAGCGCGGGGCGCCGCCGGGATAGGTGCCCCGGTGCTGGCTGATCTGCGTCTTGTGCGGGTACACGTTGGCGCGATTACTGCTGAATACCAGGGTGTCGTTGTCCAGCCACTCGGGTTGCCGGTCGATGATGTTGGCGCCGTGATTGGGCACCGGCGTGGCAACGCCGCTGGCGATATCGTAGATGAACAGGCGCGCGTGGGTCAGGGCGGGAATATCGTAGATACCCAGGGGCACGCCGTTGTAGTACACCTCCTGCAGGGTATTGCCGTAACCCACCGAGTAGGCGATCTTCGTGCCGTCCGGGCTGACACGCGCCTCCTGCGCCACGCAGATCTCCTGTGATGTCGTGCAGTCGTGAATGACACGCACGTCGCCGCGCAGGTCGTCCAGCACCACGTCCGCCTCGGCGATGCCGCCGTTGATGCGCCCGACATCCGACACGTGCTGCCAGTTGGAGGCGTCCTCCAGGGCCGTGCCCGGCACCGGCTGCCTGGCGCGCGGCTGGCGCGTGTAGACCAGCCCGTTGAAGGTGATGTGCTCGGGGAATTCGATCACCGGCGGCTCCGGCTCCGGGAGCGGCTCCGGGATCGGCTCCGGATCTGGCTCCGGGAGCGGCTCCGGGTCTGGCTCCGGCGTCGGCTCCGGCAGGTCGGCGGGCTCTCCCGACGGTTCCGGCTCGGTCGGTGCGGGACCCGGCAGCTGCGGACCCGCCGGCGGCCGGGGTTCAAACGGCGCGCCCGGCTCGGGGTCGGGGCCGGGCCCGGCGACCACCGGCGGGGCCGACGGAGGCGTGGCGGGCGGGTCCTGCGCGGCCGGTTCATCCGCGCTCCCCGGCTCCACGGGCTGCGGCGCCGGGCCGGGGGGCGGCAGGTCCGCCGCGTCGCGCGTGTCCGCCGGCGCCACATTCTCTCCGCCGCCACCACCGCCACCGCAGCCTGTCAGCAGCAGACAACCCGCGAGCAGGCACGCGCTGGCACGCCCGCTGAAAACCGACTGTCGAGCACTCATATCGCCTGTTTCACCCCACACTGTTAAACGCCCGTCCCCGCGGGAACATGCACCCCGGCGCGCTGTATCAAGCAACCGCCGAACCTGTCCCACAGTAGCGCCCCGCCATGCGGCGACAAATAAAAAAATGAAGAAAAATCAATATTTTACGGTTATACCGAGATACAACCCCCGGTTATATCCGCGCCGCCGGTGGCGCGGCGCAGGCCCGCTACCGGCGCCCGCCCGCTGCCGGCAGGACACAGCGGCCGGCGCAGGCCGCCGCCGCGACGACTCTTGACGTGGATCACAAATAATCCCGCCGCCCCGCGGCAGCGCTTGATCGCCGCCCGCGCTGGGGCTAAGGTCGTGCATCGCCGTCCAGTGCCATGCGCCCTGGCGGGGCGGCGAACAGCCGACAGTGCAGAGCCTGCCGGCCACAGTGACAGTTTCCTGAACCGTTAGCAGGGACAGCATGACCGCAACCCAGTGCAAGCGCGCGACCATCGAGGCGCGCGATATCGCCGCCGATACCGCGACGCTAGAGCAGCGTATCGAGGCCTATCGCGACAGGAAGCCGGCGCCGGACGCCAGGCTCATCGTGGACCCGGACGCACAGCAGGTATCCCGGGAGGGCCACATCCCGGAGATCACGCCGGCGCAGCTGAACCCGCAGCGGCTGCGCGAGGAGATCCTTGAGCACGGCGCGCTGCTGGTGCGCGACCTGTTCCCGCGCGAGGCCATCGCGGAACTGCCCGCGATCATCGACGAGGTGCTTGCGGCGATGGACGCACCGCGCGAGGTCAAGCGCAAGCTGGTCAGCCACTACTACCACCCGGCGGGCAACATGGCCTCGATCATGCCCGGCAAGGAAATGGAACTGGCGTCGCTGCGCGTGTTCAATCACCGCGTCGGCGCCGCCATGTGTGCCGAGGCGCCGAGCGTGGCCGAGGCCCTGCTGGCGTTGTACGAGGCCCACGGTATCAGGTCACTGGTGTCCGGCTTCCTCGGCGAGGAGCCCTGCCTGTCGGTGAAGAAGTGGGTGCTGCGCCGCTCTACCCTGCCCGTCAGTGATTCCGGCTGGCACCAGGACGGGGCGTTCATGGGCACCGATATCAACAGCATCAACCTGTGGCTGCCGCTGACCGACTGCGGCGGGGAAACCGGCGCGCCAGGCATGGACCTGGTGCCGCAACGCCTGTACAGCATCGCCTCGGCGGAGGGCGCCTCCTTTGACTGGTCGGTGAGCGACTCCCACGTCAGCCAGCAGTTTCGCGCGGCACAGCCAGTGGCGCCGGTCTTCCGCGCCGGCGACGCGTTTTTCTTCGACCACCTGTACCTGCACCGCACCCAGTTCCGCGAGGACTTCACCCATCCCCGCTACGCCATAGAGACCTGGTTTTTCGGCGCCTCGGCCTTCCCCGACGATCATGCGCCGCTGGCCTGGTAGGCGCCGGCGGCGCGCTTGCACGGCAGAGCCCGGACAAATAATAAGGTTTAAAGCGGCGCAAAGTGTGACGCCGCGCAAAACTCACTTTTCCATAATTGACAAGCGTTAAACAAAAGTTGCTACTATCATTGTTTCGTGGCCGGCGTTCGCGACGCGGGTGAGCGACCCCGGGTAATCGACCGGCGTTGCAGCGGGCAGGCAGCAATCCATAACAGGTGTCTCATGGCTAGATTTCAGGTCGGGATGAGAAATCTCGACATCGAGTTGACCAACCGGTGCAACGCGCAGTGCACGTTCTGTCCGCGGGACCAGACCCCCGACCAGGGTTTCATGAGCTTCGACATCTTCAAGCGGAGCGTGCAGCGCGCCAGGGAACTGGAGCTTACCCCGAAAATCCACTCGGCGGGACAGGGCGAGCCGACGCTGCACCCGCAGCTGCCGGAGTTCGCGCAATACGTTCACGAGCAGGGTATCGAGTACGGCTTCACCACCAACGGCTCCCTGCTCACCGAGGAACTGGCCAGGAAAGTCATCGACGCCAACGTCTCGCACATCGTGTTCAGCATCAGCGACCTGGACGAGGATTACGAGGAGGTCTACGCGCTCAAGTTCGATGTCACCCGTTCCAATATCATGCGCTTCCTCGACATCAACGAGGAGCTGGGCAAGCCGATAAGGACCACGGTGAGCCTGGTGGCCCACGACCTGAACAAGCCCAAGCTGTCGCAGTACCGCAAGTTCTGGGCCGAGGCGGGGATCGACGAGTTCATCCACTACGACCAGACCAACCGCGGCGGCGCCTGCGAGATCGGCCGCTATTTCGTCGACAACGACGGCTACAAGGCCGAGGCGGCCGATTTCATGGGCAGGCACAAGCTCTCGCACGTGTGCGGCGTACCCTTCGTCATGCTGTTCATCGGCTGGAACGGCCAGTACTACCTGTGCTGTAACGACTACCGCAAACTGACGCCGCTGGGCTCCGTGCTGGATCACAGCATCGAGGAAATGGACCTGATCAAGAAGGCCAGGTTCTTCGAGGACGAGGCGCCGGAGGCCTGCAAGAACTGCGACCTCGACGTGACCAACCGCGTGCGCGAGGTGATGTTCGAGATCGAGGCCGGCGAGGCGTCGAACAAGGACCTGGATATCCTCGTCACCGACCTGCAGAAACAGCAGAGCACCCTCGAAGAGTTCTACGCGCTCTCGGACTGAAGACTATGAAGTGGCTTATCGCTCTTGTTGTCCTCGCGGCAGGTATCGCGTTTGTCCTGTCCCGCCGCCGCGACGCGGATGCCAGCGACGATGGCGCAGTGCCGGCCGCACCGGCACAGCCGGCCACGGCCGACACACCCACACAGGACCCGGTGCGCCGCGGCGTGCGCCTGTTCATGCAGGAGCAGTACGCGGAGGCCTTCGCGCTGCTGCAGGAGCCGGCGCACCAGGGCAACCTGAAAGCGCAGCAACTGCTGGCCAAGATGTACTACGCGGGCAACGGCGTGGCCCGCGACGAGGAGCAGTACCTGTACTGGCTGAAACAGGCCGCGGCGAACGGCGACAAGCCGTCGCGGGCCAAGGTGAAAAAGATCGAGGCCGCCAGGGCGCGCGCGTCGGCCGTCGACGGCTGACGCGCTACCCGGTCGGGGGGCCGGGTTCCTTGAAGTTCAGGTTGAGCAGGCGCCGCGGGCCCTTGCCGGCGAAACTGGCGTGCACCGTCCTGAAGTTGAGCACGATGACATCGCCGGGGCGGGTCGGCACCGGCACGCCGGGCAGCTTGTGCGCATCCACGCCAAACACATCCTTCATGCGGTCGGGGAAACCCTGGCCGCGCAGCAGGTCGTGGGTGTAGCTGTCCTGGTAGTAGTTCGTCCCGGGCATGACGCGCAGCGCGCCGGTCTCCGCGTCCAGCGGGTCGAGGTAGAACAGCAGCTTGATGTGCAACTGGGTCAGCGGCGAGGCGTACACGTCGCGGTGCCAGGTGGTTTCACACTCCAGCAGGTCGCCGGAGCTCTCCGCATAGACCCAGTCCCTGCCGATGATGCTCTGCGCGATGCCGAGGATGCGCGGATCGGTCTTCAGCCACTTCAGGTCCTCGTGCCGGTCGAGGATGGCCGGCACCATCAGCCGGTCCCCCTCGGAGTAGTCGAGGTTTACACCGTCGTTGTTCTCGTCGAACATCACGCTGTCGAAGGCCGCGGCGATGCCCTGGATGTCATCGGCGAACAATTGTTCCAGCAGCAGGAAGCCAAAGGTGGCAAAATAGCGCTGCTGCGTTTCCGACAGCTGGTAGGCCGCGTTGTCGACTGACTGGTTCATGGAGCGTTGCAGGTCCCTGTAATGGCCGCCCAATCTTGGCACTACAGGCCACTGGAAGTCCAGAGCAAGCCCATATTGTGTGACAGGCACGACACTACCATGCAAGAGATTCCCCAGCAGCAGCGCCACATCGAGGTAGACCCTGACAGTCGCGAGATGCGCATCGCCTCCGGCCCGGTACCCACCCCCGCCGACGGCGAATTACTGATCAAGGTACACGCCGCCGGCATCAATCGCGCCGACCTGCTGCAGCGCGCCGGCCACTACCCGCCCCCCGCGGACGCCTCACCCATTCTCGGCCTGGAAGTCGCCGGCGAGGTGGTCGCCAGCGGCGACGGGGTCGGCGCCTGGCAGCTGGGCGACCAGGTCTGTGCCCTCACCCACGGCGGCGGCTACGCGGAGTTCGCCGTGGCGCCAGCCAGCCAGTGCATGCCCCTGCCCGACGGTTTCAGCATGGAGGAGGGCGCCGCCCTGCCCGAGGCGCTGCTGACTGTCTGGCATAACCTGTTCCAGCGCGCGCGCCTGCAGCCGGGTGAGAACCTGCTCATTCACGGCGGCGCCAGCGGGATCGGCACACTGGGTATCATGGTCAGCCGCGCCCTGGGGGCGACGGTTTACACCACCGCCGGCACGGCGGAAAAATGCGCGGTGCTGCAGGAACTGGGCGCGGCGCGCGCGATCAACTACCGCGAGGAGGACTTCGAGGCCGTGCTGCGCGATGCCGGGGTGGCCATGGACGTCATCCTGGACATGGTGGGCGGCGACTATATACAGAAGAACTTCAACGTCGCCGCCGCCGAGGGCCGCATCGTCAATATCGCGTTCATGAACGGCTTCAAGGCCGAGGTCAATTTCGCGCCCCTGCTGATGAAGCGCATCACCCTCACCGGCTCCACCCTGCGCGCGCAAAGTTTCGCGCAGAAGGCGGTGATGATGCAGGAGATCATGGCGCAGGTGTTCCCGCACCTGCAAAGCGGCGCCGTGCGCCCGCTGGTGGACAGCCGCTTCCCGCTGTGCGACGCGGCCCAGGCCCACGAGCGCATGCGCAGCAGCGTGCACACAGGGAAAATCGTCCTGCTCCCGTAGTACATTTTTTAATCGATTATCGTATATCGGGGCTTCCTGTAGTAACAATAAAGTCTTAAAACCCCCCGTGGGCACCGGCCCTTATTACTTTTTTACGACAACTGTCTGAATAATGCGCAGTTTTAATAGCCCCCCGGCCTCAAAAAATTCGTAGATATGCTCTAAAACGCTAAAAACCCTGCCTGACCCAACCGCCCGCGACACCTGCGCTAGCGCCGGACCTTGCCGGTGCTATACTCGAATCGGACGTGCGGGGCAACCTTTAAAGACAAGCTTTCTTGCCTGCTACCCCTGCGTTCGATGAGTTTTCAGATGAGCTCGGGCAACGGACTGTGTACGCAGTCACCTGAACTCTCAGTTGTTGGGTCAACAGGGAGAAGCTTGATGAAACGCCACTACTATATCAGTGACGACCTCGACGATCTTGAGGTCATCGAACGGCAGCTTGAAGACGCGGGGGTCTCCACTCCCCAGATTCACGTCCTCAGCGAAGACGACACCGCACTGGACGAACATCACCTGCACAAGGTGCAGGGTGTCCTGAAGAAGGATGTCGTGCACGGCACGGAACTGGGCGCCGTGGTCGGCGTGCTCGGCGCGGCGGTGGTCCTGGGGCTGGCGTATTACACCGGCCTGACGGAAACCTACACCTGGGTGCCGGCCATCTTTCTCGCGGTCATCGTGCTCGGCTTCTGCACCTGGGAAGGCGGGCTCATCGGCATCCAGAATCCCCACGTGGACTTCCGCCGCTTCCAGCAGGATCTCGACGCCGGCAAACATGTCCTGTTCGTGGATGTCTACTCCGAACAGGAGTCCATCCTGCACAAGGTGGTGGCGGAGCACCCCAAGCTGGCCAGCGCCGGCGAGGGCACACCCACGCCGGGTCTGGTGGTCAAGGCGCAGAACGCCTTTCCCCGGTCCATGTGGCGCGTCGGCACGCGCTGAGCGGCCGGCCAATGCAACGTCCGCACTCGCCATAGGAGCAGTAATCGGTACAGGAGAGCTACACCCCGCAAGATAGATCGCGTCCGACAAAAAACCATAAAGGGACAGGCCGTTATGAAGCTGGTCATAGCACTGGTACTACTGGTAGTGGGATCGCTGGTCTTTCACTGGCTGAGCCCCTGGTGGATGACGCCCCTGGCCTCCAACTGGGGCACCATCGACACCACCATCGACATCACCCTGTGGATTACCGGCTTTGTCTTCGTCGCGGTCAACCTCTTCATGGCCTGGTGCGTCTACCGCTTCCGCCACAACCCCGAGCGCCGCGCCCATTACGAGCCCGAAAACAAGAAGCTGGAAACCTGGCTGACCGTGGGTACCGCCGTCGGCGTCGCCGCCATGCTCGCCCCCGGGCTCATCGTGTGGGCGGACTTCGTCGAGGTACCCGAGGAAGCCGACCAGGTCGAGGTACTGGGCATGCAGTGGCAGTGGCACTACCGCCTGCCCGGCGAGGACGGCCTGCTCGGCGAGGTGGACGCCGCGCACATCAGCCAGGACAACCCCTTCGGCATGAATCCGGACGACCCTGCGGGCGACGACGACCGCCTGGTCACCAGCAACGAGTTGCACCTGCCCATCGACCGCCCGGTCAAGCTGCTGCTGCGCTCCAAGGACGTGCTGCACGACTTCGCCGTGCCCCAGTTCCGCGTGAAGATGGACCTGGTGCCCGGCATGGTCACCTACGCCTGGTTCACCCCCACGCGCACCGGCAAGTTCGATGTCCTGTGCATGGAACTGTGCGGCATCGCCCACTACGCCATGCGCGGCTACGTGGTCGTGGACGAGGCGCAGGATTTCGCCAGTTGGCTGGAACAGCAGCCCACCTGGAACGAGATGCGCCGCATCCCGGCGGGTGACCCGGTGGCCGGCAAGGCCAGTTACGCCACCTGCGCCGCCTGCCATGGCCAGGACGCGGAGGGCAACCCGGCGATGAACGCGCCGCGCCTGGCCGGCCTGCCGGACTGGTACATCGCGCGGCAGATCAAGCACTACCAGCAGGGCATCCGCGGCGCCCACGAGGAGGACGTGTTCGGCAGGCAGATGGCGCCGATGGACGGCACCCTGGTGAACGAGCAGTCGATTCGCAACGTCACCGCCTACATCGACACACTGCAGCCGGCGCGAGGCACAGGCACCCTCACGGGCGACCCCGACGCGGGCGCCGCCCACTACGTGAGCTGCGGCGCGTGCCACGGCACCCGCGCCCAGGGCAACCACGCATTGCAGGCGCCGGGCCTGGCCGGCCAGAACGACTGGTACCTGAAGCGACAGCTGGAGAACTTCCGCCTCGGTATACGCGGCGCGCACCAGGAAGACAGCTACGGTCACCAGATGGTGCTGATGGCCCGCTCGCTGCAGGACGAACAATCCATCGACGATTTGCTGGCCTACCTGAATACCCTCTGAGCAGGAGGGGTTCCGTTGGCGCGGCGACACGAGGAACGAGCGCATGGCACACGTAGCAATCGCTGACCGACCGGACGAACTGCACGACCCGCAGTCGTTCATCACCCGCTACATCTGGAGCCAGGACCACAAGGTCATCGCCATCCAGTACGGCAGCACCGCGGTCTTCGTCGGCCTCGTGGCATTGGTGCTGTCCGGCATGATGCGCCTGCAGCTCGGTTTTCCCGACACCTTCGATTTCATCGACCCCAATTCCTACCTGCAGTTCGTCACCATGCACGGCATGATCATGGTGATCTACCTCCTCACCGCCCTGTTGCTCGGCGGTTTCGGCAATTACCTGATCCCGCTGATGGTGGGCGCCCGTGACATGGTGTTCCCGTTCATGAACATGCTCAGCTACTGGGTCTACCTGCTCTCGGTCATCATTTTGCTGGCTTCCTTTTTCGTGCCCGGCGGGCCCACGGGCGCCGGCTGGACGCTGTATCCACCGCAGGCGATCCTGGAAGGCACACCCGGCTATGACTGGGGCATCATTCTCATGCTGGTGTCCCTGGCGGTGTTCATCGTCGCCTTCACCATGGGCGGCCTCAACTACGTCACCACGGTGCTGCAGGCGCGCACCCACGGCATGACCCTGATGCGCATGCCGCTGTCCATCTGGGGCATCTTCGTCGCCACCATCCTGGGTATCCTGGCTTTCCCGGCGCTGCTGGTCAGCGCCATCATGATGTTGCTGGACAAGACCCTGGGCACCAGTTTCTTCATGCCGGCGCTGGTGTCACTGGGTGAGAGCATGGATTACACCGGCGGCAGCCCCGTGCTGTTCCAGCACCTGTTCTGGTTTTTCGGCCACCCGGAAGTGTACATCGTCGCCCTCCCCGCCTTCGGCATGGTGTCCGATGTACTGTCAGTGCATGCGCGCAAGAATATTTTCGGCTACCGCATGATGGTGTGGGCCATCGTCATCATCGGCGCCCTGAGCTTCATCGTCTGGGCACACCACATGTACGTCAGCGGCATGCACCCCGCCTTCGGCTTTTTCTTCGCCACCACCACGCTGATTATCGCCGTGCCGACGGCGATCAAGGTCTACAACTGGGTATTGACCCTGTGGCAGGGCAACATACACCTCACGGTGCCCATGTTGTTCGCCATCGGCTTCATCTTCACCTTTACCCACGGCGGACTGACCGGCCTGTTCCTGGGCAACGTGACCATAGACCTGCCACTGTCCGACACCTACTTCGTGGTCGCCCACTTCCACATGGTCATGGGCGTATCGCCGATCATGGTGCTGTTTGCCGCCATCTACCACTGGTACCCGTTGATAACGGGGCGCATGTTCAACGAGACCCTGGGCATGCTGCACTTCTGGTTCACCTTCCTGGGCACCTACGCGATCTACCTGCCCATGCACTACCTGGGTTTCCTCGGTGTGCCGCGGCGCTACTTCGCCATGGGCACTACCGATTTCATCCCCGAGTCCGCACAATCTCTCAACGCCAGCATCACCATCGCAGCGCTGATCGTCGGCGCCAGCCAGCTGTTTTTCCTGGTCAATGTCATCTGGAGCCTGCGCAACGGCAAGAAGGCACAGCACAACCCCTGGGGCGCGGCAAGCCTGGAGTGGCAGACACCGGACATGCCGCCGCACCACGGTAACTGGGGCCCCGAGTTGCCCCGCTGCTATCGCTGGGCCTACGACTACAGCGTGCCCGGGGCGAAAGAGGATTTCACGCCGCAGAATCAACCCGTCAGTGACGACGAGATAGCGGCCCGCGCCCAGGGAGCAACACCATGAGCCTGTTCAGGTCGCTGCGCGACAAACCCTGGGAGCAGCCCGCTACCGCCGGCGGGGCGCCCGGCTACATACCCGATACGCAGGCGGCCTCGCGCACCGCGCTGCGTTTCGTGCTCGCCATGGTGGGGGTAATTTTCTTCCTGTTTATCATCACCTTCCTGTCGCGCTCCCAGTACCCAGATTTCGAGGCGCTGGCCGGCGCGCCCTGGCAGCCGTTCAGCGACCCCAGCCGGCTGTGGTTCAACACCGCCCTGCTGGCCTGCGCCAGCCTGGGCATGCATATGGGGCGCAACGGTGCGCGCCGCGGCCGCCTCAATGCCAGCGTCATCGGCATCAGCGCGGCCGTGCTTTTCACCGTACTCTTCCTGGCGGCGCAGTTTGACCTTTGGCTGTACCTGCAATCGATGGGCTTCTACGTCAACAGCAATCCCGCCAACAGTTATTTCTACCTGCTGACCGCGGTACACGGCCTGCACATGATCGGCGGCCTGGTGGTTCTGGCCAACGTGGTGTTCCGGGTGTGGTACGACAACGAGCCGGCCAGCCTGGCACCGCCACTGCGGCTGTGCACCACTTACTGGGATTTCCTCTTTGGCGTGTGGCTGGTGCTGTTTGCGCTACTGACCAGTTCGCCCGCAACGATCAACGCGCTGGCGGCAATGTGCGGTTTCTAGGCGGCGCGGATCACCCGGACATGACAGCGAGAGCCGAGCGATGACGACACAGAACGAGACAGGCGAGTCATTCACACAGCCCGGTGTGGCGGGTGTCATTGCGGACTGGTCGGAAGACAAGCAGGCCTTCGACATGCCCTGGGGCAAGTTGATGATGTGGATCTTCCTGCTCTCGGACACCTTTATTTTCAGTATCTTCCTCACCAGCTACATGACCGTGCGCATCAGCGCCACGGACGCCTGGCCCAACGCCAGCGAGGTGTTCGCCCTGGAGATTGCGGGGGTGCACCTGCCGCTGCTGCTGATCGCCATCATGACCTTCATCCTGATCACCAGCTCGGGCACCATGGCGATGGCGGTGAACATGGCCTATCGCGGCGACAAGCGCAAGGCGGTGTACTTCATTATCGCCACGGCGATCTTCGGCGCGTCCTTCGTCGGCATGCAGGCCTTCGAGTGGACCAAGCTGATCGTCGAGGAGGGCATCCGTCCCTGGGGCAACCCCGAGGGCGCCGCCCAGTTCGGCTCGACCTTTTTCATGATTACCGGTTTCCACGGCATGCACGTCACCGCGGGCGTGATTTACCTGCTGTGGGTGGCGCGCCGCGTGGGCACGGGCTACTACGACGACAAGGGGCTGGAGATTGTCGAGATCGCCGGGCTGTACTGGCACTTCGTCGACCTGGTGTGGGTCTTCATCTTCGCATTCTTCTATTTGTGGTGAGGGACAGGGACCATGAGTGAATCCGCCGAACATCCCATCGGGATCTACCTGAAGATATGGCTGTTGCTGTTCGTCCTGAGCACCTTTTCCTACCTGGTCGACTGGTTCCAGTTACAGGGTTACCTGCGCTGGAGCCTGATCCTGCTGTTCATGTTTCTCAAGGCCGGTTACATCATCGCCATTTTCATGCACGTGCAGTGGGAGCGGCTGTCCCTCAAGTGGTTGTTGTTCGGGCCGCCTGTGGCCATCCTCGTGCTGATAGCGTTGATGGCCATAGAGGGTGACCACACCTTCTTCACCCGCATGGAATACTTCGATCGCTCCTGAATGGTAGTGCGGTAGATGTCTCCTCGCAGTCGCATGCTGGCGGGCTTCCTGGCCGCCAACCTGGTCGTCGCCGCGGTGGCCGCGCTGGTGCTGTTGCAGCGCCCGGCGTCGCCGCCGCTGATCCAGGGCGTACTGTTGCCGCAGGGGCGGGAGCTGGGGCAATTTCGCCTGCTGGACCACCGCAACGAAGCGTTCACCAACGCCGACCTGCGCGGGCGCTGGCACCTCGTATCCTACGGTTTCACCACCTGCCCGGACATCTGCCCGACGACCCTGTCCCAGCTGGTGACGTTAACGCGCGAGTTGCGGCAAACACCCTATCCGGACCTGCAGGTACTGTTCTACTCGGTGGACCACCGGCGTGACACGGCGCGCCAGTTGGCCAGCTACGTGTCCTTCTTCGACCCCGGTTTCATCGGCCTGACCCACCTCGACGAGGCGGACAACCCGCACCTGCCCTTTGAGAAAAGCCTGGGCATCGTCGCGCAACTGGTGCCCCAGCTGACGCCGGAGGCGGCCGGCGACCCCAACGCCTACCAGGTCAATCACGGCGTGGCCCTGTTCCTGATCAATCCCGAAGGCGAGCTGCAGGCGGTATTCGAACCGGACAACCCGCTACCGGGCCAACACAGCTTCGACCCGCAACAGGTACTGCTGGACTACCTGGCGATCAGGAGGTACCTCGGCTGATACGGCCCGCCGGCGCCAGCGCGGTTGCGCAACATCCTACTGCGGCGGCTTCTTCTTGCCCTGGCCGCCGCCCGCTGCGGCGCCCATGGCGCGCATCTGCAACATCTGTTGCATCTGCTGCATCATGCGGTCGATGGTAAAACTTGCAGTGGGCTGGCGTGGCGGGAACTGGCGGAACGTCGACAGCCACTTGCCCACCTCCTGCTGCACCGGCACGAACAACCACATCTGGTCGGCGAAGAAACGCGCATAGAGTCCCGAATCCAGCGACTCCTCGTAGGGATCCGAGCGCAGGTGCACGACGCGCGGGAAGTTGAACGCCTCGCGCGGCCCGGCCCAGCCCTCCCAGTTCACGGCGAAGAGAATCTTCCAGTCGTTCCAGCGCAGCGCGTTGAAGTTGGCGTTGTCGTCGAAGTAATACACGGTCTCACGCGCGCCCGGACCGTCTCCGGCGAGCAACGCCGTCTGGTCGTAGCCATCCAGGTGGACCTTATAGGTGCGCTCACCCGCGCGATGGCCTTTTTTCAGCTTCGCGGCGATGTCCGGCTCACCCGCCGCGCTCAGGAAGGTGGGCAGCCAGTCCTGGTGACTGAAAATCTCGTTGATAACCGTGCCCGGCTGTACCACCCCGGGCCAGCGGATCAGCGCCGGCACGCGGAAACCGCCCTCCCAGGTGGAGCCTTTCTCGCCGCGGAACGGCTCGGCGCCGCCGTCGGGATAGGTGTTGGTCTGTGAGCCGTTGTCCGTGGAGTAGACCACGATGGTGTTGTCGGCAACGCCCAGTTCGTCGAGTTTGTCCAGCAACTGTCCGACGTGGTGATCGTGCTCCATCAGGCCGTCGGCGTAGAGGCCGTAGCCGGACTTGCCCTGCCACTGCGGCGCCAGGCGCGTCCACACGTGCATACGCGTGGCGTTGAACCAGACGAAAAAGGGCTTGCCATCCGCATGCGCCCTGTCCATGAACTTCAGCGCGGCGTCGGTGAACTCCTGGTCCACGGTCTCCATGCGCTTGCGCGTCAGCGGCCCGGTATCCTGGATCTTGCCGTCGGCGTAAGAATGAATCACGCCGCGCGGGGCGTAGCGCTTATGAAATTCCGGGTCCTTGGGGTAGAAGTAGGTTTCGGGCTCCTCCTCGGCGTTCAGGTGATACAGGTTGCCGAAGAACTCGTCGAAGCCGTGGGCGGTGGGCAGGAACTCGTCCTTGTCACCCAGGTGGTTCTTGCCGAACTGGCCGCTGGTATAGCCGTGGGGCTTGAGCAGGGTGGCGATGGTCGGGTCCTCGGGGCGCAGGCCGATGTCGGCGCCGGGCAGACCGACCTTGAGCAGGCCCGTGCGCAGGGGGTGCTGGCCGGTGACGAAGGCGGAGCGCCCCGCGGTACAGCTCTGCTCGCCGTAGTAGTCGGTAAACAGTGCCCCCTCGTTGGCGATGCGGTCGATGTTGGGCGTGCTGCCGCCGAGCATACCGCGGTGGTAGGCGCTGAGGTTCGACCAGCCGATGTCGTCGCCCCAGATCACCAGGATGTTCGGTTTCCCGTCATTCGCCAGCGCGCCAATGGCGAACAGACTGAATACCAGGCACAGCGCCTGTCGTGCGAGTGGGTAGCGGGTCATGTGGGTCTCCTGCAGGTCATGCTGGCTGTCAAAAAGCAGTATAGGATACGCGGGCTTGCCCGCCGGGGAATGGCGCTTGCGGCCAGTCCAGACAGACGATTGGTGGATACGGTGTCAACATTAAAACTTTGGTAAGGTGGGCCTTCCAGGCCGCACGCCCCAGTACAGGAACTCGCCATGCGACCGATCGCCCACCGCCTGCCTGCCGCTGCATGCCTGGCCCTGCTGCTGACCGCCTGCGGCGGCGGTGGGGGCGGTGGAGGCGGAGGTTCGGAGGCACCCGCGCCACCGGAACCGCCGCCCCCGGACCCGCCGGCCCCGAGCTACTCGATCAGCGGGGTGATCACCGCCTCGGAGAGCCAGGCCGTGGACAGCGACACCAACGATCCCGCCCGCGAGGCCGTCAGCAACGACACGCCCCTGCTGGCGCAACCCATCGCCAACCCCATCACCCTGGGCGGCTATATCAACCAGCCGGGCAGCGGCGAACCGGGTCGCTCCTTCAACGGCGGCGACGTCGACGACTACTACCTCGTAGACCTGCTGGCGGGACAGAGCGTGACCATGCTGGTGGCGAACTTCCAGCTGGGGGATGCCGATCTCTACCTGTTCGACGAGGGCGGCCAGATCGTCGACTTTTCCATCGACACCGGCGAACTGGAAAGCGTCACCGCGCCGGAAGACGGCACCTACCTGGTCAACGTTTTCGCCTTCTTCGGCGCGACCAACTACACCCTCGCGGTGGGCAGCGGCGCCACGCCCCTGGCGACAGCCTCGGCACAGACCGACCTCGTGCCGTGGGAGGCAATCGTCAAGTACCGCGATGACGACGAGGCGCGCGGCGGCGTCGACCTGGACCGCGGCATGGGGCTGACGCAGCGCGCCGGCGAGTCCGGTCGCGCACGGCTCATGGCGCTGCACGCCAGCGGTACCACCCTGCGCCAGCGCCTGCGCCGACTCGGCCCGGCGCTGGGCAAACGCGGACGCATCGCCGCGCCGGCGCTGCGTGAACGCTGGGAAACCCTGCTCGCGGTCAAGCGCCTGCAGCGCGACCCCGACGTCGAATACGCCGCACCCAACTACCGGCTCAGCGCCATGGCGGAGCCGAACGACGAGGCCTACCCACTGCAATGGCACTACCCGCTGATCGGCCTGCCACAGGCCTGGGACTACACCACGGGTAATCCCGGGGTGGTGGTGGCCGTGGTGGACACCGGGGTGCTGCCGGATCACCCGGACCTGTCGGGGCAGTTCGTGCCGGGCTACGACTTCGTCCGCGACAGCGCCGACGCGGGCGACGGCGACGGTATCGACGCCGACCCCACGGACCCGGGCAGTTCCTTTGGCGGCGGCGCCGGCAGCTTCCATGGCACCCACGTCAGCGGCACGGTGGCGGCGGCCGGCGACAACGGTATCGGGGTCGCCGGTGTCGCCTACAACGCGCGTGTGATGCCGTTGCGCGCCCTGGGCGTCAGCGGCGGGGGCACCACCTACGATGTCAGCCAGGCGGTGCGTTTCGCCGCCGGCCTGCCCAACGACTCCGGCACCACTCCGGCGCAGCCCGCGGCGATCATCAACCTCAGCCTCGGCGGCGGCCTGCCCAGCCAGGCGGAGGAGGCGCTGTATGCCCAGGTGCGCGACGCCGGCATTCTCGTGGTCGCCGCCGCGGGCAACCAGGCCAGCGCACAGCCCAGTTACCCGGCCGCCTACGACGGCGTCATCTCGGTCAGCGCGGTGGACACCCAGCGCGAACTCGCGCCCTACTCCAATACCGGCAGCAGCGTCGACGTCGCCGCCCCGGGGGGCAACAACAGCGTCGACCAGACCGGTGACGGCTACCCGGACGGCGTGCTCAGCACCGGCGCCAGTGTCGACAGCGGTAGCCTGGGCTTCGTCTACGCCTTCCTCAACGGCACCTCCATGGCCGCGCCCCATGTCGCCGGGGTGCTCGCGCTGATGAAGAGCGTCAATCCCGACCTCTCCCCGGCGGACATCGACGCCATGCTCGCCGCCGGGCGCCTCAGCGACGACCTCGGCGCGCCGGGACGCGACGACCAGTTCGGCCACGGCCTGATCAACGCGCAGCTCGCGGTGCTGGCTGCGCTGGAGAGTATCGGCAGCAGCCCCGCGGACAACCCGCGGCTGGTGGCCTCGGCGAGCAGCCTGAACTTCGGCGCCACCACGACCACGCTGGGGCTGGAACTGGCCAACGGCGGCCAGGGCGAGCTGTCGCTACAGGCTATCGACGTGTCGGAGCCGTGGTTGCAGGTACAACCGGCCGACGTCGATGACAACGGCCTGGGCGAGTACAGCGTCAGCGTCGACCGGGACGGTCTCGCCGCGGGAACCTACGCGGCCGACATCAACGCGCAGTCCGCGATCAACAGCCTGACAGTGCGCGTATTCGTGTCGGTGGCCGGCGCCGGCGCGGTCTCCGACGTGGGCACGGTCTACGTGCTGCTTATCGACCCGGCCATGGACGAGACCGTGGCGCAGTTCGTCAGCGCCGGCAGTGAGGGCCGCTACAGCTTCCGTTTCGACGGCGTGGCGCCGGGGGATTACCAGGTCATCGCCGGCACCGACGCCGACAACGACCTGTTCATCTGCGACGGCGGCGAGGCCTGCGGCGCCTGGCTGACCACCGACCAGCCCATCCTGTTCAACCTGGAAGCCGACCGGGAAGGACTGAACTTCCCCGTGGAATACCAGGTCTCCCTGCCCACGGTGAGCGGCGCGGCGCAACAGGGCGCGGCCGCCGCGCGTCTGGAGGCGGGCGCCAAATGAAGCGCCGACTCCCGGCCTGGGCCTGCCTGCTCTCCCTGCTGCTCGCCTGCGGCTGCTCGGAAGCGGACAGCGAGCGCGCCAACCAGGCCGCGGCGGCACCCTCCACGGCGGCACCCTCCACGGCGGCACCGTCCACGGCGGCACCGTCCGCGGTGGAGGCCGTCCCTCGCGGCGATGGCAAACCCCGCCCGCTGGGCGGCGCCTACGCCGATATCCAGGCCTGGCGCGGCGACCTGGACGGCATGCTCGAACGCCGCGTCATTCGCATTCTCACGGTGTACAGCGTCGGGCGCTACTACCTGGACGGCGCCGACGAGCGCGGCATCGTGCGCGAGAGCGCCGACCAGTTCGAGGAGTTCGTCAACCGCAGGCTGCGTCAGGGCCAGCCCCGAACCCACGTGGTCATCGTGCCGGTGGCGCGGGACCAGCTCATCCCCGCGCTGCTGGCCGGACGCGGCGACATCATCCAGGCCAGCCTCAGCGTCACCCCGGAGCGCCAGGCGCAGATCGACTTCAGCGCGCCGGCCAGCAAGCCGCTGGCGGAGATCCTGGTGACCGGCCCCACTGCGCCCTCCCTGTCCTCTATCGAGGACCTGTCCGGGGAAACGCTCTACCTGCGCCACTCCAGCAGCTACCGCGAGAGCGTCGAGGCGCTCAACGTACGGCTGCGCCAGGCGGGCGAGGAACCGCTGCACATCGAGCCGGTGTCGGAGCTGCTGGAGGACGCCGACCTGGTGGAGATGGTCAACGCCGGACTGCTGCCCTGGGCGGTGGTGGACGATTACAAGCTGGCCTGGTGGGAAGGCGTCTTCGACGCGCTGACGCCGCGGCGGGACATCGTCTTCAGCGCCGGCAGCCGCACGGCCTGGGGGATGCGCAAGCACAGCCCGCAGCTCAAGGCGCTGGTCGACGAATTCCTCGACAAGCACCGCGAGGGCACCCTGCTGGGCAATGTCCTGGTGAATCGTTACGTGCGTGATTTCGACTGGGCCGCCAACGCCCTGGCGGACGAGTCCTACCGCCGCTTCGAGGAACTGGAGGGGCTGTTCCGCAAGTACGGTGAGCGCTACGGTATCGAGCACCTGATGCTCGCCGCCCAGGGCTACCAGGAATCGCGCCTGGACCAGAGCGCGCGCAGCGCCGCGGGGGCCGTCGGGGTGATGCAGATCAAGCCCAGCACCGCCGCCGACCCGAACGTCGGCATCCGCGGTATCGAGCAGGTGGAGCCGAACATTCACGCCGGCACCAAGTACCTGAGCTTCCTGCGCGGCCGCTACTTCAACCAGGAGGGCGTGGACGAGCGCAACCGCCTGTTCCTGTCGCTGGCGGCCTACAATGCCGGCCCAGCGCGTATGGCCAGGCTGCGCCAACAAACGGCGCAAATGGGCTACGACCCCAACGTGTGGTTCGACAACGTGGAGATCGCCGCGGCGCGGTATGTCGGACGCGAACCCGTGCAGTACGTGGCCAACGTGTACAAGTACTACATGGCGTACCGGCTGAGCTCGGCGCTGCTGCGCCAGCGCAGCGCGGCGCGCGAGGAAGCGGGCATCGCCCCGCTGGACCCCATCGACGGCTAGCTAGCGGCCACCCTCCAGCCGGGCGTCCGTGTCCGCCAGCCTGGCCTGTAGCCAGTAGATTTCGTAGTCGTTGCGCAGGCCCGCCCGCGCAGCCTGCAGCAGCATCTCCAGCGCCCGGCGGCGCAGGCCCAGGGCGCTGCTATTGCCCGGGTCTCCCGCCAGCACCACTTCCACCACGTGCAGCGTCTTCACCGCGGCGCCCTCGTTGAGGTAGGTCCGGGCCAGGGTCAGCAGCGCCTCGTTGCCCGCCACGCCGGCGAGGTCGGCGTAAATGTCACGCACCGGGACCGGGTACAGCTCGGTGGTGCTCTCGAACCTGAACCACCCCATGTAGTAGTCCCAGATGCTGCGCACGGCCCAGTCGACACGGCCGTGGTTCTGCACCAGGTCCAGTTCCGGCGGCAGTGTGATCTCGCGCATGAGTTGGTAGACGCTCTTGCCGGCGTTCATGCCCGCCACGGTCTGGTCGTGCACGTAGCGCACCGCGTCGCGAATCTTCACCATGCCGGCGCGGATTTCCGCCGCGCCGCGCGTCGGTTCGAGGTGGCTGGGCACGATGACTTCCGGCTGCAGTTCGAGCAGCAGGTCCAGGGAGCGGATGTACTCGACGGGCTTGCGCACCTTTTCCCCGCGCATGGTGAATATATTGGGGAACTGGGGAAACTGCGGGCCGAAGAAATCCCCGGAAAAGAGGATCTTCTCCCGCGGCAGCCACAGCACGGCGTTGTCCGCGCCCTCGGCGCCCGGCGTCCCGATCACCTCGAACTCGATGCCGCCCAGGGTGAAGGCGTGGCGCTCCCAGTCGCCCACGGTGATGTCGGGAACGACACCGCCGTAGCGCATCATCTCGAGGTCGGGACGCTCTTCCCAGGCCGGCATCCATGGAAACAGGATGCGGTTGCGCGCGTACTGGTAGGGCTCCAGTTCCGTCAGGTAGCGCTGCTCCTCCTCGAAGTCCTCGTGGGCGATGATCTGCGTGTCCTCCCCGGCCCAGAATTTCGCGCCGCCGATATGGTCAGCGTGGGAATGGCTGAGCACGATATAGCGCACAGGCGCGTCGGACACCGCCTGCAGCGCCTTCATCTGCTGCGCCACCTGCAGCACCAGCCCGGTATCGAACACCAGGTTGCCCTGCGCGGTGGTGATCATCACGGTATTGCCCACGCCGGTGGCGTAGTGGATGTTGTCGGCGATGCGGCGCACCTCGATGGGCCGCCGTATCAGGTCCACGGCGCTGCCGTGGCTGGCCGCGCCACCGCCGCCCTGCCCCATGCGCCTGGCCGCGGCCTCGCCGATCACCTCCATGGTCTTGAGTTGGGCCTGTTTCTTCAGCCCCCTGCCGGCGTCCTCGTTACCGGCCAGGTACAGGCCGGCAGCGAGCGCCAGGGCGATGACCACGAGCAACACGCGCGCGATGCCGCCGCGCTGCCGGTTGGCGTTTGGCCTTGCACTGTTCATTGCCTTTCCTCGACGTGTGCGGCGCCGCCCTCCGCGGGGGCGACGAAAATGGGGGATGACCAGGCGCGCTGCCGCGCCGGGGCGATGCAGTCCTCCCGCGCCGGGGTGCGGTAGTCGCCGTAGCAGGGATTGACCGCGATGCACTGGCCGGATTCGTCGTACTCGCAGCGCAGGTTGGCCGCGTTGATCATCGTCGTCTCTTCCTGCACGGCGCGCACGTAATAGATGAACTCCCGACCCGCGGCGGCGAACTGCGGGTCATCGAATTCCACCTCGCAGCCGACGGGATCGCCGCTGCATGCGAAGACCCGCCAGGGATCCTCGATCAACTGCCCCACCGGCTCGCCCGGCGCGACCTGCGGGCGGATGCGCACCACCTCGATACGCTCTATGGCCAGGCGCTCGTCGCCGGGGTGATAGCACTCGCCGCCGCACAGGGACTGCAGCCGCTCGGCGCCCAGGCCGTCGTGCGCGTAGGCCGGACAGCCGGGCAGTTGTCGCAGGGCGCCCACGGCGCCGACGCGAAAGCGCGGCGTCGTCGACAGGGTCACCTCGGCGCCCATCGGGGCGCGCCCCGCCGGGTGCAGCAGGTCGAACCAGAGCAGGATGCGATCACCCGAGGTGCCGTAGACCTCCTTGCGCTGCAGGCCATCCCAGATCGCCTCGCGGTCGCGGCCCTGGGCGTGCACCGCCACCAGTCCGCCGGTCAGCCAGAAGGAGTTTTGCCGCTCCATGTTGCGCAGGTTCTGCAGCCCCACGTCGGCGGTCTGCGCGGGCCGCGAAAACGGCAGCGGCTCGCGGCGGTCGCCGCCGGCCATGGCGGCCATGCGCGGGTTGGCGGAGCCGAAGGCCTCGGTCATGAACTTGCGGCGCACCTCCTTGTAGCCCGTGCCGGGCTGGCTGCGGTGGTTGTCGCTGGAGCCGATGAAACCGAAGCGGTAATTGAGGGGCCGGCGCGGCTGCTCGAAATCCGTGATGGCCATGGCGTACTGGGCGGTGGTCATGGGCCGGTGATCCATCGGCGCATTGAAACAGTCCGGGCAGGTGCCGCAATCCAGCCAGTCTTCCACGACCTGTCCCGGCACCGTGAGATGGCCGGAGATCCCCGCGTCCACGTAGTGCTGCCGCGCCTCGCGCTCGCGCCGCGCACACGCGGCCGCCTCCTCCCCCGCGTCGTCGCAACGCTGGCGGATAATTTGGCCGGCGCGCCAGCAGCAGGGCAGGTAGTCGTCCGACGGCGCCGGACACTCCAGGCCGCCATCCTCGCCGCGCACCGCTGCGCGCCAGTCGCGGTACTCCTCGGAATTGCCGTGACCCGAGTACACCTCGAACAGGATCTGCCGTGCGGGGTCGTGTTGCCGGCGGTTCAGTTGCTTGTCGAAGGACGTGGTCGGCGGCGTGTTCATACCCCAGGCGTTGCCGTGGGGAATGACGATGCTGTCGTAGCCCCACTGGTCGAGCTTGCTGAACAGCGCCCGGGGGTCGGCGGCGGTCTCGTGACAGTCCTCGGGCAACTCCCGTGTGTCCACACCTTGCGCGCACGGCGGGGTGTCCGACATCTCGTCGTAGTACTGCTGGATCCCCCAGTAGAACTCGCGATTCTCGAAATCCATCAGGGACATCAGCAATTGCGCCGCCCGCCCCATGGGGGCGCTGCCGAGCTGTTCGCGCGGCGCGGCGATGGCGCGAGTGGGCACGGCGCCCTCGGCGGTGTCGAGGAAGATCACGTTCTTGTGTCCGTAGTGGCGCTGCGGCTGCAGGTCGACCTGGCTCCACTCCCAGCCGAGGAAAGCCACCATATCCGGGTGGTCCGGGTCCCCCGCGCGCTCGTTGCACTCGCGGATACTCTGCCGGGTTTCGCGCCAGCGGCGCGGGGAGAGGCCCTCGGCGTGGTCGTTGATCGACCAGAAATCGAGGGCGGCGCAATAGCGCGCGAAGTCACAGGCGTCCGCCGGCGGGTGCAGGCCGCTGCCGCCCATCAGGGGCACGGACATGATGAAAGCGTCGGGCGAATAGGAGGTATGCGCGTGCAGGTCGCCGAACAGGATCTGCCGCTCGCCGCCACGGGCGCCCGTGGCCTGCGCCCGGCTCTGCTCACGCTGCACAATCACCGCGTCCGGCAGCCGCGGCCCGGCGATCTCACCGCGACCCTGGGGTTCGCCGCAGGCGCCCAGGAGCAGCACCGCGGCGCAGGCCGCGATCAGTATGCCCGTGCGTGCAAAGCGCTTCATGGACTGGAGACTCCTGTCGTTCTCAAGGGCTCCATGCCCGGCGCATGGGCGCTATCCGGCGCCCCCCACTGGTCGGGTCACACCCGAATGCGCCACTGTAAGGCCCTGTCGCGCCCCCAGCGAGGGCGCCCGGGGCCAAAATAACTGGCCAGGAGGCGCCGGCGACCCGGGATATGCCGCGCCGGCTACTGCTTCTTTGCCGGGGCTTTTTTCTTCGCCGGGGCTTTTTTCTTCGCCGGGGCCTTTTTCCTCGCCGGGGCCTTTTTCCTCGCCGGGGCCTTTTTCTTCGCCCGCGCCCCGGCCTTCTTCGCGGCGGGACGCTTGCGCGTGCGCGAGGTGGCGCGCTCTACCATGTTCGCGGCGCGCGTCGTGGCGCTGGCCTTGCGCGTCGCCAGCATGGCATCGGCCTTGACGATGAGCAGTTTCTCCGCCGCCTCGTACGCGGCGCGCGCGGTGCCGGCCACCGAATCGGCCAGCTCCTGCACCTGCTTCACCAGGGCCTCGACCTTCTTCTGGTTGGCGGGCGTCGCCTGCCTGCGCAGGGCCGACTGGGCCTTTTTCAGGCGCGCGTTGGCCGCCGTGTAGCGCTTGCGCGCGGCGCCGAGTTCACGCTTGAGTTTGCCGTGGGTCTTTTCCGATTCCGCGACCAGTTGCCGGCGCAGCTGCTCGACCTTGCGGTTCGCCTGCTCGGCCAACCGGGTAGCCTGGGCCAGTTCTTTTTCCAGCATCGATCTACACTCCGTTCTACGGTGGGTACCACCTTCCAAGTGTAGGCCCAATTTGCCCGTCGCGCGCAATATTTGCGCGCGCCGCCAACGAGCCGGGGCAAGCGATAATTCATGTTTATCGCCCGGCGAGGGGCATCTATACTTAGGGCACCTTTGCAAACGGCGGAAGACACATGGAATACGACCCGGAGAAGCACAGCATCGAATGCCCCAAGTGCGGTCACGGCATGGACGAGATATCCTACGGCGGGGATCTGCTGATCGACCGGTGCACCAACTGCCAGGGCATGTGGTTCGACCACGGCGAGGCGGAGTTGCTCAAGAGCAAGTGGATGGGCGACGCCCTGGATACGGGCAAGCCGGCGGAAGGCAAGAAATGGGACGCGGTCGACGACGTCGCCTGCCCGCGCTGCGGGCGCGACATGGAAAAGGCCTCGGACCCGGACCAGCCGCACATCTGGTACGAGGTATGCCGCGAGCACGGGATGTTCATGGACGCCGGAGAATTTACCGACTACAAGCACGAAACCCTGTCCGACTGGTTCCGCAGCCTGATCAAGGGCTCGCGCTAGCAGCCACCCGCGCATGTCACCCGCACGGGCGCCAGGTCGGCGCCCGCGTTTGGTTTAGCGGTCGCCAACCGTTGGTCCCGGCGCCGGCGCGGTCCTGTTACGCACCCGCCGCGGCTACCAGGTGTAACCGATACGCAGCGAGTAGGTCTCGTCCATCTCGTCGACGTTGTCCACAGCGCCGGAATCATACTCCCAGAGTATCTCCGCCGCCGCCTCGAAGCCGAACAACAGGGGGAAGCCCAGGCCGAGCGTGGTATTGACCACCACATCCGAGGTGTCCTCCAGGTTCCAAAGCCCGAACTGCTGCATGTACAACCGCGAGTCGCCTCCCAGGTAGTTGCTGGACAGGTCGATCTGCCAGTTGGCGGCGCCGTATTCCTGGTCCTCGGCGAGCTTGAAATCCTCCTCCACGTAGGAGGCGCCGAACTCACCGGACAGCGTGAACGCGGGGGCTGCAAAGAACTGTCGCCCGTAGTAGGGACCGGCCAGCCAGCGCAGGTCCAGGTCCTGGAACTTGTCTTTCTCCGCCTGCGCCAGCAGTCCCCAGTAGTTGGGGTCGGTCAGGAAATAGTCCCACTGGGCCGACACACGCCAGTTGTCGGCCGTCTTGGTGCCGCTGTTCTCGTCGTTCTCGCCGCGCGCGTTGAGGCGGTAGCGGTCGTCGACGCTGCGCCAGGCCGTCTCCAGTTTGTAGTCCAGCTCGTCCGTATCGGTGTTGCCGCGCTCCATGACCAGGGCGAGGTTGACCAGGCCGGTCCACTTGTAGCCCTGCCCCAGCTCCCAGGGCTCCGGGTTGAGCACGCTCAGGGTCTCCACGGGCAGGGTCTGGGCGGGCTCCGCCAGCACCAGCTCGCCGTCCTCGATGGCCACCGGCTGCTCGCTGATCACCGTCTCGTCGGCCAGCAGCAGGGTCGCCGGGGTGGTCGCGCTGAGCGACTCGATTTTGTCCAGGGGAATCGTCAGGGTGCCGGCGAAATCGGTCTCCACGCTGAGCTCGCCGTCCCGGGAGCCGATCACCCGGCCGAGGATGCGGGAGCCGTCGGTGAGCACGATTTCATCCGTCGCCGCGGCCTCCCCGGCGGCGGCGTTGAGCGGGACAAGGGCCAGGCAGGCCAGCAGCGTGGCCGTGGCGGCCGGGCGTTTGCGGTAAGTCATGAATTCACCTTGTGTCGGAACTGTGCGCCTCGTGGCGCGCTTGATTGCGGGACCCACATCATAGACATTTCACTACGCCGGACAAGGGCGGGGATGGCGCCGGGCGAAGGCGCCCGCTAGACTGGTCACGGAATTGTTTCAGCGGGATCTACAGATGAGTGAATTCGACTACGACCTGTTGGTCATCGGGGCCGGGTCAGGGGGGGTGCGCGCGGCGCGTATGGCCTCCGCGGCGGGCGCCCGGGTGGGGGTGATCGAGGACCGCTACATGGGCGGCACCTGTGTCAACGTGGGCTGCGTGCCGAAAAAGCTCTATGTCTACGCCTCCGAGTACGGCAAGGGTTTCAGCGACGCCCGCGGGTTCGGCTGGCAGACGGGGGCGGCCAGCTTCGACTGGCATACCCTGCGCGACAACAAGAAGGCCGAAATCGCCCGCCTCAACGCCATCTACGAGGATATCCTCGGCGGCGTCGACGCCGACATCATCAACGGGCGCGGCAGCCTGGTGGACGCGCATACCGTGGCGGTGGGGAAGCGCCACTACAGCGCGGAGAAAATCCTCATCGCCACCGGCGGCTGGCCGCACATCCCTGATTTCCCGGGCAGCGAGTACGCCATCACCTCCAACGAGATTTTCGACCTGGAGCACTTTCCCCAGCGCATTGTCATCGTCGGTGGCGGCTATATCGCGGTGGAATTCGCTGGCATTTTCAACGGCCTCGGCGCGCAGGTGACCCAGCTCTACCGCGGGCCGCTGTTCCTGCGCGGCTTCGACACGGATATCCGCGCCCACGCCGCCCAGGAAATCCCCAAGAGCGGGGTGGACCTGCGCATGGAGACCAACGTCGAGTCCATCGCGCGCCACGGTGAGGAACTGCTGCTCACCCTTACCGACGGCAGCGAACTGGCCTGCGACTGCGTGCTCTACGCCACCGGGCGCAAGCCGCACCTGCAGGGCCTGGGACTGGAGAACGTCAACGTCGGCCTGACGCAGAGCGGCACGCTGGCCGTGGACGACGATTTCCGCACCAGCGAACCCAGCATCTTCGCCCTCGGCGACGTCATCGGCGGCCTCGAGCTGACCCCGGTGGCGCTGGCCGAGGGCATGGCCTTCGCGCGCAAGCAGTTCGGGGACCCCAGGGGACCGGTGGACTACGACTTCGTGCCCACGGCGGTTTTCTGCCAGCCGAACATCGGCACCGTCGGCTTCACCGAGGAGGCCGCGTTGCAGGAGTTCGGCGAGATTACCCTGTACAAGTCGGCATTCCGCCCAATGAAACACACCATTAGCGGACGCGACGAAAAAACGCTGATGAAGCTGATCGTCGACACGGCCTCCGACCGCGTGGTCGGCGTCCACATGATGGGCCCGGACGCCGGCGAGATCATCCAGGGCATGGCCATCGCCCTGCGCGCCGGCGCCACCAAGCAGCTCTTCGACACCACCATCGGCATCCACCCCACCGCGGCAGAGGAATTCGTCACCATGCGCGAGCCCTGGCTGGAAGACTGAACGTGGCGCTGGAGCTGTGGCAGGTCGCCCTGCTGGTAGCGGTGGGCGTGGCCGGCGGCTTTCTCAACGTCATGGCCGGGGGGGGCTCCCTGCTGACAGTGCCGGTAATGGTGTTCCTGGGCATTCCCGGGCCCGTGGCCAACGGCACCAACCGCATCGCCATCCTCGCCCAGAACATTACCGCGGTCACCACCTTCGCGCGCCGCGGCTTCTCCGACTTCCGCCTCAGCCTGAGCCTGGCCGCCTGCGCCATACCGGGCGCTGTCGCCGGCGCCATGGTGGGCACCCGGCTGGAGGGGGTCTGGTTCAATCGCGCCCTGGCGCTGATCATGATCGCCGTCATGCTGATCATGCATTTCGATCGCGGCAAGCGGGAACAGTCAGCGACACACGTACCGAGCCGCCGGCAGCTGTGGCAGGGGCACGCGCTGATGGTCGGCGCCGGATTCTGGGGCGGCTTTATACAGATCGGCGTCGGCTTCATCCTCATGCCCATCCTCAACCGGGTGATGGGGCTGGACCTGGTGCGCACCAACATGCACAAGGTATTCATCATCGCCAGTTACTCGATCGCCGCCCTGTTGGTGTTCGCCAGCCAGTTACAGCTACTGTGGCTGGTGGGCCTCGCCCTGGCCCTGGGCAACTCCATAGGCGGCTATCTGGGAGCACACTTCACCATTACACGCGGCGAGGGTTTCATTCGCCTGGTGCTGAATTTTGTGCTGGTGGTGTTTATCATCAAATTGCTGTTTGACGCCTAACTGCCCACGCGAACCCGTCCATGATCGAAGTGCAGTCCCTGACTCGCCGCTACGGCAGAACCGCCGCCGTGCAGGACGTGTCGTTCTGCGTGCGCCGCAACGAGATCGTCGGCCTGCTCGGCCACAACGGCGCCGGCAAGACCACTATCATGCGCATGCTCAGCGGCTATCTGGAGCCGAACGCGGGCACCATCACCCTGGATGGCATAGACATCGCCAGCGCGCCGCTGCTGTTGCGGCGGGAACTGGGTTACCTGCCGGAGAACCCGCCCCTGTACCCGGAGATGAGCGTGGTCGATTACCTCGAGTACGCCGCCACGCTGAAGGAGATTGGTCGCCGGGACAGGCTGCGCGCGGTGCGCGAGGCGCTCGCCGCCACGGACCTGTCGCAGCGCGCGCTGGATCACGTCGGCGAGCTGTCCCGGGGCATGCGCCAGCGCGTCGGCGTGGCCCAGGCCATCCTGGGACGACCGCGTGTGCTGATCCTCGACGAACCGACCAACGGCCTGGACCCGCGGCAGACGCAACACATGCGCGAGCTCATTCGCCGCCTGGCGCGCAGCGCCGCGGTGATTCTGTCCACGCACATCATGCAGGAGGTCGACGCGGTCTGCGAACGCGTCCTGCTGCTGCGCGAGGGGCGCCTGGCCCTGGACACGCGCCTGCAGGAACTGTATCGCTCGCGCACGCTGGTGCTGGTGGCGGACGGCGACCCCGCGGCGCTGCAACACCACCTGGCGCACCTGCCGCAGGTCAGCGCGGTGCGCCGCAGCACAGCCCCGGGGGAGCTGCACCGCTTTGAGCTGGACCTGCACGGCAACGCCGATATGGACACGGCTGCGGGCAACGTGGCCAGCTGCGTGATCAACGCCAACGCCCGGCTATGCCAGCTGGCGCCGGCTGTACGCGACCTGCACAGCGTATTCTCCGAGGTCAACGGCGATGGCGACTGACTCGGTCGCGCGCAGGGTGGCGCAGAAGGAGCTACGCCTGTTCTTCGCCTCGCCAGTGGCATGGCTGTTCCTCGCGGCTTTTGCCGCGACCACCCTGTTCGTCTTTTTCTGGGTCGAATCGTTTTTTGCGCGCAACATCGCCGACCTGCGGCCCCTGTTCGAGTGGATGCCGCTGCTGCTGATTTTCCTGTGCTCCGCCCTGACCATGCGCATGTGGAGCGATGAGCGCCGCAACGGCACCCTGGAGCACGTACTGACACAGCCCGCGGCGTTGCCGCTGTTCGTGCTGGGCAAGTTTCGCGCCTGCTTTGTCCTGCTGGTGCTCGCGCTGCTGAGCACGCTGCCGCTGCCGATCACCGTGGCGCTGATCGCCAACCTCGATCCCGGGCCGGCCATCGCCGGCTACCTGGCCACCCTGCTGCTGGGAGCCGCCTACCTGGCCATCGGCCTGTTGGTGTCGGCGCGCACGGCCAATCCCATCGTCAGCCTGCTCGGTTCCGTGGCGCTGTGCGGGCTGCTCTACCTCGCCGGCAGTCCCTTGCTGACAGATTTTCTCGACGACAGCAGCGGCGAACTGCTGCGCCAGCTCGCGACCGGGGCGCGTTTCGAAAGCATCACTCGCGGCGTGCTGGACCTGCGCGACCTGGCCTACTACGCCAGCCTGGTGCTCGGCTTCCTGGCCCTGAACACCTATTTCCTGGAGCGGGACCGCTGGGCCCCGGGGGTCGCCTCGCCCCGCCACCGCCACTGGCGCACCGGCACCGCCCTGCTACTGGCCAACCTGCTGCTGGCCAACATCTGGCTGTCACAGCTGCCCGGGCTGCGCCTGGATACGACGCAGGGCAGGCTCTACTCGATCTCCGAACCCACCAGTGAAGTGCTGCGCGAGTTGCACGAGCCGCTGCTCATCCGCGGCTATTTCAGCGCCAGGACGCACCCGCTGCTGGCACCGCTGGTGCCGCAGCTGCGCGACCTGATGCGGGAGTACGAGCTGGCCGGCGGCGGACGCGTGCAGGTCGAGTTTGTGGACCCGGCGGACGACCCGGCCCTGGAAGCGGAAGCGAACAAGCGCTTTGGCATCAACGCCACCCCCTTCCAGGTGGCGGACCGCCACCAGTCGGCGCTGGTCAACGCCTACTTCAACGTGCTGGTGCGCTACGGCAACGAGCACCGCAGCCTGGGGTTTTCCGACCTGATCGAGGTGCGCACCGCCGCCAACAGCCCGCCGGAAGTGCTGCTGCGCAACCCCGAGTTCGACATCACACAGGCGATCCGGCGCGCCGTCTCGCGCTACCGTGCCGGCGGCGATCTCTTCGCCGGCCTGGATGAGCCGGTGGAGTTTATCGGCTACGTGTCGAACGACCGGCGCCTGCCGCCGGCGCTGCGCGCCTACCGCGCGGCGATCAGCGCACACCTGGAAGAGGCCGTGGCGCGCTCCGCGGGGCGCTTCAGTGTGCGCTTCGTCGAGCCCGAGGCCAGGGGCGGGCTGGTGGCGCAGAAACTCGCGCGTGAGTGGGGCCTGGGCCCCATGCGCTCGCCCGTCGACAGCGACCAGACTTTTTACTTCTACATGAGCCTGGCCGATTCGCGCCAGGTGGTGCAGTTGCCGGCACGGGATTTCGACCCGGCGGGCTTCCGCCTGTTGCTGGACAGCGGCCTGAAACGTTTCGCCCGCGGGTTTACCCGCACCGTCGCCCTGGCGCTGCCGCCGGTGCAACAGGAGATGGCCCGCTTCAGCCTGGGCGGCCCGACTTTCGACAATCTCGAGCGGGTCATTGGCCGCGACTACAGCATCCGCCTGGAGGACCTGGACGACGGCGCCGTGGACCCGGAGGCGGATGTGCTGGCCGTCGTCGCCCCGGGCAACCTGGGCGAGCGCGCGGTGTTCGCCATCGACCAGTTCCTCATGCGCGGCGCGACTGTCGTGCTGGCCACCTCGCCCTACACCACGGAACTGGGCGGCGGCCAGCTGCGCCTGCAGGACTGGGACAGCGGGCTGGCGCCATGGCTGGCCCATCACGGGCTGGAGGTGCAGGAGACCCTGGCGCTGGACAGCGCGAACGCCGCCTTTCCCGCTCCGGTGTTGCGCCGCGCCGGCGACTACGAGTTCCGCGACGCGCAGCTGGTGGACTATCCCTATTTCATCGACCTGCGGCCGCCAGGCCTGGCGGCCGACCACCCGGTCACCGCAAACCTGCCGCAGTTGACCATGGCCTGGGCCTCGCCGATCAGCGTGGCCGCCGACACCGGCAGGCACACGGACGTCCTGCTGCGCAGCTCTGCCCGGGCCTGGCGCAGCGACAGTCCCGATATCATGCCACGCCTGGACGAGGACCGTCCCGGGCCCGGCGTGGAGCGCGGCACACAGGTTCTGGGAGTGGCCATGCAGGGCCGCTTCGAATCGTTTTTCGCGCAGCGCGAGGCGCCCGCGCCGCCCACCCGCGGAGAGCGCCCACCGCCGGCGCGCAACCTGTTGCGACAGTCCCCGGAGGCGGCCCGCATCGTGCTGTTTTCCTCCAATGATTTCATGGACGACCAGGTGCTCAGCAGCATCGTGACCGCCACCGGCACCCAGTACCTCGGCCCGCTGGAACTGTTCATGAACACCCTGGACTGGGCCCTGCAGGAAGACCGGCTGCTGGAAATTCGCTCGCGCGGGCATTTCAATCGCACCCTGCCGCCGATGGAGCGGCGTGCACAGCGGCTGATCGAGTACTTCAATTACGCGCTGGCGCTGCTGTGGCTGGCGGCGCTGGGCGTGTTTGCCGCCGCCTACCGCGCACTGCGCCGGCGCCACTACCGCAGGGTGCTGCGCACGTGAACCGTCACGTCACCACCTTGCTGCTGGTGCTGTTGATACAGTGCGTTATCACCGCTGTCGTAATGTGGCCGCAGCCGGCGTCGCAGACTTCGGCAGAGCGGCCCGCGATGCTCGATTTCGATCCCACGGCGGTGGACAGCATCCTGGTTGGCGACGAGTACGACAACAGCGCACTGCTGGAGCGCGCCGGCGAGCACTGGCGCCTGCCGGAACTGGGCGACCTGCCGGCCGACCGCAAACGCGTCGAGGCGCTGTTGGGCGCGCTGGCGCGCGGCGGTCGCGACTGGCCAGTGGCCGCCACCGCCACCGCGCGCCAGCGTTTCCGCGTCGCCGAGTATTTCTACCAGCGGCGCATCGACCTGGCGCTGGCTGACGGCAGCGAGCACACGGTTTTCCTCGGCACTTCGCCGGGGTTTCGCCACATCCACGCGCGCAACCGCGCACAGGGCGCCATCTACAGCATCCTCCTGAACGCCTTCGATGCGCCCGCCACCGGGGGCGGCTGGCTGGATCCCCACCTGCTGCAGATCCGCGCGCCGCTGGGTATTGTCAGCGACAGCTACAGCCTGCGCCTGGAAAACGGCGCCTGGGTGAGCGGCACCGGCGGTACGCCGGACGCGGACGAGCTGGAGCTGCTGCTCGCGGCCCTGCGCAACCTGCAGGTGAAGGACCTCGCTGCCGAGGACCTGCAGCGGGAACTGGCCGCCGCCGAGGCGGACCTGGTGCTGGTGGTGAACAGCCTGGGGGGCGAGGATACGCTGGAGCTGTTCACCCACGGCGAGCAGCACTATATTCTCAGCAGCCGTTTTCCCTTCTTCTTTGCGCTGCCGGGCTGGGATTACGACCAGCTCACCGCCATCGACCTGGGGCTGATTTCAGGGCAGGCGCCGCCCCGGAACTGATGGCACCGGCGCCGCGTGCTAGAATCGACCGCAACCGCACGAGGAAATCGCGTTGGCCCGCTTTGCCGTCACATTCCTGCTGATCCTGCTTACGTTGTTCACCGTCGAGATGATGGCGCCGGTGCAGGAGCATGTCATCGTCCCGTTCACCAGCTCGCTGGCACGGCTCAGCGCAGCGCTGATCCTGCCCTTCGACAGCACGGTCGTCGCCCACGGCAAGGTGCTGCAGTTCAGCGATAGCGGTTTCGCCGTGTCCATCGAGTCCGGCTGCAACGGCGTGGAAGCCACCATCGTGCTGATCGCGGCAGTCATCGCCTTCCCCGCCGCCTGGCGCCAGCGCGCCGCGGCCATCGCCATAGGCTTCATCGCCATCCAGGCGCTCAACCTGGTGCGCATCATCAGCCTGTTCTACCTGGGCAACTGGAACCTGGATTTCTTCGGCTGGATCCACCTCTACCTGTGGCCCACCCTGATCATGCTGGACGTGCTCATCGTCTTCCTGGTCTACCTGCGCTACCTGTCCCGCCAGGGCATTGCGGCGGAACCGGCCGGTGCCTGAGCGCGATCACGGGCGCCAGTTCCTGGTGTTCGTGTTTATCCTGCTGCTGCCCTGCTTTGCCCTGTGGACCGTCGCCGCGGCGCCCCTGGCCCTGCCCGCCCTGGGCTTCGCCAACAGCGTACTCAGCGCCTGGTTTCCGGGCGTCGTCGACACGCTCTATGCCGACGGCCAGCACGCCCTGCTGATGACCCGTTTCGGCGAACTCAACGGGCGGCCCACAGCGCTGGCCGGGGCCGAATACCAGCTCGGCTTCCAGCTCGACACACGCATACTGTCCTACTCACTGCCCTTTTACACGGCGATGCACTTCGCCACGCCACGCCGGCGTTACTTCAATACCTGGGTGATGGGCCTGCTCGTACTGTACCCGCTGTTCGCCCTGGGGCTGGTGTGCCTGGGCATGAAGGAGCTCATGGCGGGCCTGGGAGAACTGTTTTACCGGCAACCGACCTGGGTGCCCGGCCCCAACCTGATCGGTATTTGCTACCAGACCAGCGTGCTGATCGTGCCGACCCTGGCGCCGGTGATGATCTGGCTGTGGCAATCCAGGAACACACCCCTGCTGCTAAAGGTGCTGGGCTCCTTGCAGAAAACCGCCGCCAAAAGCGGCGGCTAGTCCTCCGCCGCGGAACACAACCACTGCGCGGCGGCATCGACCGTGTCGAAGGCGCGCGCGCGTATACCGCGGTTGCTGGATACCTCGGCGGCAAAATTCATCGCCGTGTTTTCGGCATAGACATCCACGTAGGCAGTGCGCGCCGTGAACAACGGCCAGTCGCTGCCGGCGCTGGAGGCGATACGGTAGACCGCCGCGTAGCCCAGGCGAGGGCCCTCCAGGCGCTCCTCTATAAGCAGGCGCTGGACGGAATTTTCCTCGCAGAACGCGGAGATTTCGCGCAGGTAGGCCAGGGCGTTCTCCTGTGAGTTATCGCCGCTGACGATGGCGTGCAGGTAATCCGGTTTTTGCTGAAAATCGATGCTGTAGGACATGGCCGCATCCGTGGCAACGCCCCGTCGCGGCAGCGACGATTGCCAGGCCCGTTCAGGATTTCGCCCAGCATAACACAGCGGCCAGCCGCAGGCGCGCCGCTCAGTCCTTGAACTCGGGGGCGCGACCTTCCTTGCGCGCGCGAATCGCCTCCTCGAAGTTCTGCGTGGTCATGCGCACGAACAACTGCGCGTGGCCCTCGTGGTTCATGTGGGTGTGCAGGCTGCCCGCGTCCATCCCAGCCCACAGCATCTGCTTGGACAGTTCCACGCCGAGCTGGCTGAAACCGTTGATTCGCTCGGCCACGGCGTAACACTCGTCCAGCAGTGAGTCGTGGTCCACGGCGCGCGTCACCATGCCGATGCGCTCGGCCTCGGCGGCGTCGACATCGCGCCCGGTGAGCATGATCTCGAAAGCGCGGCTGGAGCCGATTGCCCGCGGCAGCAGGTAACTGAGCCCCAGTTCGGCAGAGGTCAGGCCGTTGTTGATGCCCGCCGGGCGGAAGTAGGCGCGCTGCGAGGCGATGCGGATATCGGTGGCCATCGCCAGGCAGAAGCCGCCGCCGATGGCGGCGCCGTTGATCGCGCCGATCACCGGCTGGTGCATGTCGTGAATGGCCCTGACCACGTCGTCGAGAATGCGCATGGCGCGGCGCGCGATACCCGGGACGGTCAGGCCCTCGAAGATGTCCATCCAGCCGGGGTCTTCCAGGTCGGCCCCGGAACAAAACCCCTCGCCGGCGCCGGTCACCACCACCACGCGGGTCTCGTTGTCAAAGCTCACCTCCTCCAGCGCCTCCTTGAACGGCACCATCACATCGAAGGCCATGGCGTTCATGCGCTCGGGCCGGTTGAGCGTTATCTGGGTGATGTAGGGCCGCGGTTTGTCGACGTTGACGAATGACATACTGGTTCCTCGGGGGTTAAATCCAGCGCACAGGGTATGCCCTGCGCGCCGCACGCGCCATGGCAAAAGAGGTCAGGGTGAACTGGCGAATTGAACCGCGGCGACGGCGGGCAGCGCACGTGCTAGAGTGGCCGCAGGAGGTGATGCCCATGCGACTCATCGGCATGCTACTCGCTCTCGGCGCCATCGGCTGGGCCCTGTACCAGGGCTCCGGCGCGGGACAGTCCGACTCCGCCATTCCCGAGGGGCAGCGACAGGCCCTGGAAAAGGCCGGGAAACTGGAGCAATCCCTGCAGGCAGCGGCACAACAGCGCCTCGAGGAAGCCGAAACGCCATAGGCCGCGCGGCGCCTATTCGTAGGACAGGTCGGTCGCCTTGCCGCCGAACACCCGGTACACATAGACGGTATACCCGGCTATGAGGGGCAGGGTGACGGCCACGCCCCAGAACACGAACTGCAGGGATCCTGTCGCGGCGGCCGCCTCGTACAGCGTCATACGCCCGATGACGATATCCGGGTAGATACTGTAGGCCAGGCCGATCGCGGCCATCAGGCAGATCACCACCAGGCACACGTAGACCAGCGCGCCGTATCCGGCGTGCAGCACGCGCGGCCGGTTGAGTACCCAGCCGATGGCGCCAAAGGCAATGGCGCAGCTGACCGGGATCGGCAACAGGCCGATGGCGTTGGGCAGGGTGAACCAGCGTTCGGCGATGCGCTCGCTGACCAGCGGCGTGGCCACGGACACCAGCAGCAGGCCCAGGCCCATGGGCAGCCAGGCGACACGGCACCAGCGCACCGCCTTGTCGAACAGGGCGTATTCCGTCTTGATCAGCAACCAGGCCCCGCCCAGCATGGCGTACAGGGCCGGCAGCGTCAGCGCGATCAGGGCGGCAAAGGCCAGGCTGGTGCCGCTATCCTGCAGCCCGGTGACGTAGGAGCCGAGCATCCAGCCCTGCGCCAGCGAGGCAATCAGCGAGCCGGCGAAGAAGGCCCGGTTCCACAGCGCGCGGCGCGCATCCCCGGCCTTGACGCGGAAGTCAAAGGCGACGCCGCGCAGGATCAGCCCGAACAGCATGACGGTCACCGGGATATACAGCGCGGTGAGAACGATACCGTGGGCATGGGGGAAGGCGACCAGCAGCACGCCGACGCCGAGTACGATCCAGGTCTCGTTGGCGTCCCAGAACGGGCCGATCGAGGCGATCATGACGTCCTTTTCGCGCTCGTCAGCCAGGGGCAGCAACAGGCCGATACCCAGGTCGAAGCCGTCCAGGATGACGTACACGAACAGCGACAGGCCCATGGCAAAGAGAAAAAACAGGGGCAACAGCTCACTCACGACGAGGCCTCCTGCGCCGCCCCGGGCCTGTTCTGCGGCAACATGGCCAGCGAGCGCGCCGGCTTGGTGGACAGGTAGCGCAGGGCGTGGATATAGGAGTAAAGCAAAAACAGGTAGAGTCCGATGTAACCGAACAAGGTGCCGGCGAGCGTCGCCTCCGGGTGGTCTGCGGCGACCTCCGCGGTGGACAGCAGCCCCGAGACGATCCACGGCTGGCGGCCGATTTCCGTGACGTACCACCCGGCCAGCGTCGCCACCCAGCCCGAGAAAGTCATCGCCGACAGGGCGCCCAGCAGCAGCCGGCCGGGCTCGCGGCGGCGCCACAGGGTCCAGGCGCCCCACCAGGACACCAGCAGCATGAGCATGCCCACTCCCAGCATTACGCGAAAGGACCAGAACAGCGGCGCGACCGGCGGGTGGGTGTCGAAATCATTCAGGCCGCGCACCTCGCCATCGGCGCGGTGGGTGAGGATCAGGCTGGCGGCGTAGGGAATGCGCAGCGCCAGGTGCGTGACGCGCTGCTCCTCGTCCGGCAGGCCCAGCAGGGTGAAGGGCGCGCCCCGCTCGGTGTCCCAGACCGCCTCCATGGCGGCAATTTTTTCCGGCTGGTGCTGCAGCGTGTTCAGGCCGTGCAGGTCGCCGGCGAGAATCTGCAGCGGGATGGCGGCAGCCGCCAGCCACACCCCGGTGCGCAGCACCCGCCAGGTCGCCGGCCCGTCCACCCCACGCCGCACGCGCCAGGCCGACACGCCGGCGATCAGGAATGCGCTGGTCAACAGGCTGGCCAGCAGCATGTGCACCATGCGATAGGGAAAGGAAGGGTTGAAGATAATCTGCATCCAGCTCTCGGCAAAGAACTGCCCGTCCTGCAGGCTGTACCCCTGGGGCGTCTGCATCCATGAATTCAGCGCCAGGATCCAGAACGCAGACAGGGAGGTGCCGAAGGCGACCAGGAAGGTGGCCACAAGGTGCGTGCGGTTGGAGACGCGCTGCTTGCCAAACAACATGATGCCCAGGAAAGAGGCCTCGAGAAAAAAGGCGGTGAGCACTTCGTAGCCAAGCAGCGGCCCGGCGATATTCCCCGCGCGCTCCATGAAACCGGGCCAGTTGGTGCCGAACTGGAAACTCATGGTGATGCCCGAGACCACGCCGAGAGCGAAAGTCAGCGCAAAGACCTTGACCCAGAAATTGTAGGCGTACTCCCAGGCCTCGTCGCCGCTGAGGGTGAAGCGCACGCGGAAATAGAACAGTACCCAGGCCAGCCCGATGGTGATGGTGGGAAAGAGAATATGGAAACTGATGTTGGCGGCGAACTGGATGCGCGCCAGCAGTACCGCGTCAAACTCCATACCACACCTCCTCTACCACAGGGCGTATTCCCATTGTACCGCGGCGACTCCCCGGCACCCAGGGTCCGCGGGCGCTCGCCGCGACACAAGCCGGACAGCGCAGAGCTACTGGCGCAGGCGCTCCAGGATGCTGGAGAAGTCGCGCTGGCCGTTGCCCGCCTCGCTGTGCGCCTGGTACAGCGCCTGCGCCAGCTTGCCCAGCGCGTTGTCGACCCCGCTGTGCTCGGCGATCTCCATCGCCAGGCCCAGGTCCTTGACCATCAGGTCCACCATGAAGCCGGGCTGGTAGTCGTTGCTGGCGGGCGCCGACTCCATCACCCCGGGGTAGGGGTTGTAGACTTCCAACGACCAGTTGCGCCCGGAACTGGCGAGCATGATCTCGGACAGCACCCGCGGGTCCAGCCCGTTGCGCGCACCCATTTCCAGCGCCTCGCAGCTGCCGATCATGTGAATGGCCAGCAGCATGTTGTTGCAGCCCTTGGCGACCTGGCCCGCGCCGGCCGGGCCGGCGTGGAAGATGTTCTTGCCCATGTCAGGCAGGATTCGTTGCGCCCGCTCGAAGGTCGCCGCGTCGCCGCCACACATGAAGGCCAGGGTGCCCGCGGCCGCAGCAGCCACACCGCCGGACACCGGGGAGTCCATGAAGCCGACCCCGCTCGCCGCCGCGAACTCGCCGACCTCGCGCGCGGTGGCCGCGTCGATGGTGCTGCAATCGAGCACGGTGGTGCGCGCGTCGAGCTGCGCCAGCAGGCCGTCGTCGCCCAGGTACAGGCCGGCGACGTGGCGCCCCGCGGGCAGCATGGAGATGACGTAATCCCGCTCACGCGCCGCCTCGGCGGCGCTGCCGGCCACCGCGGCGCCCTGCTCGCGCAGGCGCTGCAGGGCCTCCGGCTGCAGGTCGAACACCACCACCTCGTGGCCCGCCAAGAGCAGGTTGCCCGCCATTGGGCCGCCCATATTGCCCAGGCCGATAAACGCTACACTCGCCATCTCAAACTCCCTGCCAGTTTCCGGTAAAAAAGCGCCTAGAGGTCCGCCAGCGGATTACTCGCCCAGGGCGCGGTGAAAAATGCCTCCAGCACCGCGGGCGGCACATCGCGCGAGGCGGCGTACTGCCAGGCGGGATTGCGGTCCTTGTCGATCAGCAGTGCGCGCACGCCCTCGGCGAACTCCGGGTGGCGCACGATGTTGGTGGCCAGCTGGATTTCCGCCTGGAATACCTCGCGCAAGGAGGCGTGGCGGTTGCTCGCCAGCTGCCGATGAATCCACAGGGCCGCCAGTTTCGAGCCGTGGGCCAGGCTGTCCCTGGCCTTGCCCAGCCAGGGGTCATCGCTGTCCAGGGCGACGATGTTGTCGATCACCTGGTGGATATCGTCGCCGTCGCACAGGGTATTGATGGCCGCCAGGTGCGGCTCCACCTGGCCCGGCGGCAGCGCCTCTTCGCTGCGCGCGGCGAAGCGTCGCAGCACGCCGCGCAGCAGCGCGTGGTTGGCCGGGGCCTGCGCCTGCCAGTCCTGCTGCAACAGGCTCTCCAGGACATCCGCCTCGTACCCGGCGGCGATGAAGCGGTCGGCGATGCCGCAGTAGATAGCGTCGGCGGCGTTGATGGAGGCGCCGGTCAGGGCCAGGAACAGTCCGGCGCTGCCGGGCATGTGGTTGAGAAACCAGGTGCCGCCGACATCCGGGAACAGCGCGATGGTGACCTCGGGCATGGCGATGCGGGTTTTTTCCGTCACCACACGGTGCGAACAGCCGGCCATGACCCCCAGGCCGCCACCCATGACGATCCCGTGACCCCAGCACACTATGGGCTTGTCATAGGTGTGCAGCGTGTAGTTCATGCGGTATTCGCGGGTGAAAAACGCCTCGGCGTAGTCACAGGGGCCGCCGGGCGTGGCGGTGGCCGAAGCGTGTAGCGCCTGTACGTCGCCGCCGGCGCAGAACGCCTTCTCTCCCGCGCCCTCGATGAACACCAGCGCGATGTCGTCATCGCGCCGCCAGGCCTCCAGCTGTTCCTGCAGGCGATCGACCATCTCCAGGGTCAGCGAGTTGAGCGTGGCGGGCACACTGAGCGTGGCGCGGCCGATCTTGCCGCTCGCCGCGGGCAACTCGTCAAACAGGACGGGGGCATCGGACATCAGGCGTTCTTCCACTCAGGCTTGCGTTTTTCCAGGAATGCGTTGACGCCCTCCTTCTGGTCCTGCGTCGAGAACAGCTCGACGAAGGCGTCGCGCTCACCCTGCAGGCCGCCGGCGATGGCGTTGTCGCGCGCCGCGTGGATCAGTGACTTGCACAGCCGCACGGACGTGGGGCTCTGCTCGCCGACCTGCTCCGCCAGGGCCAGCGCCCGCGCCAGCGCCTCGCCCTTGCCGACCACCTCTTCCACCAGACCGATGCGTTCCGCGGTAGCGGCATCCAGGCGCTCGCCGCAGAGGATGACGCGCTTGGCCCAGCCCTCGCCGACCAGCCAGGACAGGCGCTGCGTGCCGCCCGCGCAGGGCAGCAGGCCGACCCTGGCCTCGGGCAGGGCCATCTGCGCCTGCTCTTCCGCGATGCGGATGTCGCAGGCCAGGGCCACCTCCAGGCCGCCACCCATGGCGAAACCGTTGATGGCGGCGATGGAAACGCCGCGAAAATCCGCCAGCGCCTCGAAGCCCTCACCGAAAAAGCGCGCCATGTCACCGGCGGTTTGCGCGTCGCCATCGGCGAACAGCTTCAGGTCGGCGCCGGCGGAAAAAAACTTCTCTCCCGCGCCGGTGATGACCAGCGCGTAGATCGAGCGGTCGGCGTTGAGCTTGTCCACCACCTCGCGCAGGGCGGGCAGGCTCTCCCTGTCCCAGGTATTGGCCGCGGGGTTGTCGATAGTCAGCAGGGCCACACTGCCCCTGATCTCCACCACCAGTTTTTCCGATGTGCTGATACTCACTTGATCACCTCCAGTGCGCCGTCCATTAACAGTTTGCGGGCGATGATCACCCGCATGATTTCGTTGGTGCCTTCGAGAATCTGGTGCACGCGCGTGTCGCGCACGTGCCGCTCCATCGGGTACTCCCTGATGTAGCCGTAGCCGCCGAACAGCTGCATGGCGTCGTTGCAGACCGCGAAGCCGACATCGGTGGCGAAGCGCTTGGCCATGGCGCAGTAGGTCGACGCCTGCGGATCCGCGTGGTCCAGCTTGTGCGCCGCCAGGCGCACCATCTGCCGCGCCGCCACCAGTTCGGTAAGCATGTCGGCGAGCCTGAACTGCGTCGCCTGGAAGTCGGCGATGCGGGTATCGAACTGGCGCCGCTCCTGCACGTAGTCGGTCGCTTCCTGCAGCGCCTGCTGCGCGGTGCCGACGCTGCAGGTGGCGATGTTGATGCGCCCGCCGTCCAGTCCCTCCATGGCGATGGCGAAACCCTGCCCCTCCTCGCCCAGGCGGTTGGCCACGGGGACACGCACGTCCTCAAAAGTGATCATGCGCGTGGGCTGGGCGTTCCAGCCCATCTTGTCCTCTTTCTTGCCGTAGCTGATGCCCGCGGCATCGGCGGGAATCAGCAGCGCCGTGATGCCCCTGGCGCCGTTGTCGCCGGTGCGCAGCATCGCCACCAGCACATCCGTCTCGCCGGCGCCGGAGATGAACACCTTGCTGCCATTGACCACGTAGTCGTCGCCGTCGCGCACGGCGCTGCTGCGCAGGGAGGCCGCGTCGGAACCCGCACCCGGTTCGGTGAGGCAGTAGGAGGCGAGCAACTCGCCGCTGACCAGGCCCGGGCACCACTGCTCGACAACACTGTCCGCGCAGTACCTGCCGATCATGCTGGTGGCCATGTTGTGGATGGTGAGAAAGGCGGCGGTGGCGGTACAGCCGCGCGCCAGTTCCTCCACGATCAGGCTGGCGTCCAGGCGACTCATGCCCAGGCCGCCCGCCGCCTCGGGCGTGTACATGCCCATGAAGCCCAGCTCGCCAGCCGCACGCAGGGCGTCCCTGGCGAAGATCGCGCCCTCGTCCCAGGCCGCCGCGTGCGGCGCCAGCACACCCTCGGAGAAGGCGCGGGCGCTGTCGACAAAAGCCTTCTGGTCCTCGCTCAGGCTGAAATCCAACTAACTCGCTCCCATGTGCATGTGGTTCATCCGTCGCGCCCGCGAACGCGCGGCCGCGCGGCGCGAAAGGCGATCAGCCCAGCTTGTCGATCACCGCCCCGAACAACTCCTCGTCCGGCGGCAGCTCCTTGGTTTTGGCCAGTGGTTTGGACACCCAGGTCTCGTTGATCAGGTCGCGCCAGGTGATGTTGTTGTTGGTGCTGTTGCCGCCCCAGGAGCCGCAACCCAGGGAAAAGGTCTGGCGCATGCCGTTCCACAGGTTGCCGCTGTTCGACGCGGCCTGCGGCTGGTTCACCATGACTCGTGAGGTGCGCGTGCCCGCCGCCAGCTTCATGATGTTGTCGTCGTTGTAGGAGTAGATGCCGCAGCTGTGGCCCTGGCCCTGGTAGGCCTGGATGCGGTTGGTCAACTCGATGGCCTCGTCGATGTCGCGCACCTTGTAGAAGGCCATGGTCACCGTGAGCTTTTCCCCGGAGAAGGGGTGGTCCGGCCCGGCGCCGGTCTCCGGGACGATGAGGAATTGCTTGCCCTCGGGCAGGTCGAAGCCCGCCTGGCCGGCGATCACCGAGGCGGGCTGCGCCACGACGCCCGCGTTGATCGCGCCGTCCTTCCACAGCACCGCCTGCAGCTTGCCCTTTTCCTCTTCATTCATGAGGTAGCCGCCCTCGGCCTTGAGCTTCTCCAGCAACTCGTCGTACACGGACTCGAAGACGATGACCGCATTGTCCGACGAGCACGACGCCGCCAGGTCCAGGGTCTTGGAGACGCGGATCTTTTCCGCGGCCTCGTCGAGGTCCGCCGTGTCGTCCACCGTGATCACCGCGTTGCCCACGCCGACGCCCAGGGCGGGTGTGCCCGAGGAGTAGGCCGCCTTCACCATGGCGCCGCCGCCGGTGGCGAGCACGCGGTCGCACTGGCGCATCAGCTCGTTGGTCTTTTCCAGGCTGGGCACGTCGATGCTCTGCACCAGGTCCGCCGGGGCGCCCAGGGCGACGATGGCCTCGCGCATGTAGTCGCAGATTTTCTTGTTGGTCAGCTTGGCCCGCGGGTGCGGCGCGATGATGATGGCGTTGCGCCCTTTCACCGCGGCGATGGACTTGATCACCGGGGTCGCCTCCGGGTTGGTCGACGGCGACAGCGCGCCGATCACTCCCACCGGCTTGGCCAGCTTGACGATATTGCGCTCCGGGTCTTCCTCGATCACGCCCACCGACCTGTCGTCGATGATGTCCATCAGGGTGGCGCGGGTCTTGCGGTGGATCTTCAGGTACTTGCCCTCGTAGTTACCCAGCTGGGTCTCCTCCACGGTAAAGCGCGCGATCTCCTCCGAGCGGTCTTCCCGGGCCACCGCCCACACCATGCCGGTGATGAGTTCGTCAACCTGCTCCTGGGTATAGTCGGCGATCTGCGCCTGGGCCGCCCGGGCGCGCTCCATCATGGCGGTGATCTCCTGGCTGGCTTCGATTACTGCCTGGTTGTCTTCCATTCTGCGGGCTCCGTATTTGCGCTCTGCGGCTTGCGGTTACTGTGCAATAGGTTAGCTGATCAACGCTGGCCCAGCAGCCTAACGCCCGGCACGGGCCGCTCCAAGGGAGGAAATTGCGGCATTTATGGATTATATTGTGGTTATGCGACATCCACATCGAGAACCGGGGCGGGGCCCGTGAGCGCGCCCTCCAAGTGGCCCCTGCCGGCCGACGGTGTACGCGTGATGACGCCGGGGTTCATGCTGTCCACACTGTCCCGACACCCGCTCACCCGGGGCTGCTACCCGGCCGCCATGGGCTACTACCCGGCGGCCCGCGACCACCGTATGCGGCGCGACCGCCACGACGACAACCTGTTGATTTATTGCGTGGGCGGACACGGTCTGGCGCGCGCCGGGGACTGGCGCGGCGAGGTCGGCGCCGGCGAGGTCCTGCTGCTGCCGCGCGGCACGCCGCACACCTACGAGGCCGCCGCCGGCGATCCCTGGTCCATCTACTGGGTGCACTTCCGCGGCGACGAGGCGCAGGCCTTCAACGACTACCTCGGCTACCGCGAGGGGGAGCCGCCGCTGTGGCGCGCCGGCCTGGCGCCGCCGCTGGCGGCGCGCTTCGACGACTTGATGACCGCGCAGCGCACCGGCTACAGCGCGCGCGCCTTCATTCACGCCGCCAACCAGCTGCGCCAGCTGTTGACCTACACCGCGCTGGAAATTCGCCACGCCGAGGCCAGCGGGCAACAGAGTTTCGACCTGGCCACGGTGCAGCGATTCATGCGCGAGCACATCGGCCAGCCCCTGGACCTGGACACCCTGGCCGCGGTCGCCAACCTGTCGCGCTACCACTTTTCCGCCAAGTACAAGGCGCTGACCGGCTACTCGCCGATCCGGCATTTCCTCAACATGAAAATGGAGCACGCCTGCCAGCTGCTGGACGCCTCCGCCCTGAGCGTGACCGCAGTGGCCGCGGCGCTGGGCTACGACGACCCGCTGTACTTTTCGCGCCAGTTCCGGAAGACCGTGGGACTGTCACCCCGCGCCTACCGCGCCTCGGTGCGCAGCTAGGCGCTCAGCCGGCGGCGCTGGCGGCTTCTTCCGCGAGCGCTGCGGCGGTCTTGGCCTCGGCCTGGATGACCTCGGGAGAACTGGTCAGGTGCCGCATCAGCATGGCGCGCATCCACTGGTGCGGCGCACTGCGCGAGGTGCGCGTGTGCCGCATCAGGGACATCTTGCCGCGGTTGCCGCTGTGCGTATTGCGAATCATGCGCTTCAGCTCCGCCGGCATCTCGTGGCCGATGATGCGCTCGCGGTACAGGCCGCCCTCCTGGAAACCGGCATTGGCCACGAGTAGGGAGTCGGTGCGCGTGAGCACGCCGACCGCGGAGGAGAACTGCGTCGTCTCCAGCACGATGTGACGGTGCACGCCGTACTGGCCGAGCACGTCGTCGACCATCGACGTGTTCTCCCGGGTCAGGCCCGGCAGGTACAGCCGCAGGTGCGGGTAGGCGAGGAAGTCCTTCAGGTCCATCTCCTTGTCAGCCAGCGGGTGATCGGTGCGCATGTAGCAGCGTGGCGCGATGGCGGCGATGGGCTCGGCGAGGATGTCGCGTTCCGTCTCCAGCGCCACGAAGGCAGCGAAGTCCGCCTCGCCCTTCTTCAACTGGTCCTGGTAGTCCGGGGGCACCTCGGCCATGATGATCTGCACGTTGGGCGCGGCCTGGGCCAGCTCGGCCATCAGGTTGGGCAGCAGCGACTCGCACAGGATCGGCGGCATCAGCAGCTTGAAACTGCCCGCGTAGGTCTCGGGGCTGAACTCCACGTCGCCCAGTACGTGCTCCACGGTCTCCAGCAGGCCGGGCAGCTCGCGCCCCAGCTCCTCGGCCCGCGGCGTCGGCACCAGGCCGTGGGCGGTGCGGGTAAACAGTTCGTCCTCGAAGGAGTCGCGCAGCTTTTGCAGGGTCTTGGACAGGGCCGGCTGCGATACTGACAGGCGCTCGGCCGCGCGGGTCACGTTGCGCTCCTCCAGGAGAATCTGCAGCGCTACCAGCAGGTTGAGGTCGGTCCTGATCAGTTTTCGGGATATCATCGCTTCGCCATGGATATAACTTTTGGTTATAGCTGAAATGCTAGCAAAGAGTCTCAACTATTTCATCTACGAATATTTCACAAATTGACCCGCCCCCGGCGCGGCCCGAGATAGCCCGCCGAATCCACCCCTGCTACCATTGACCGCGGGGCGCGTCGAGGCCCCGTCCTTGTCCAGCGGCCCGGGAGCGAGCATGCACATGACCTTGAGACTGGCCGGCGGCTTGCTGGCCCTGTGCCTGGCCGCCTGCAGCGGCGTGGAAATCACGCCGGATCCGGTGGACGGCTTCGCGGCCAAGGGCTACCGCTACTACGGCTGGCGCACCGAACCGCTGCCCCAGGGCACGCGCAACACCGACCCGGTGTACCGGCTCGACCCGCTGATCCGCAAGCACGTGAACAACAACCTGCAGGCACTGGGCTACCGCCTGGACCCGGCGCGCGCGCAGTTCAACGTCGACTACCTGTACGCGCCCGGCCTGCGCGACGGCGCCACCCCCGAGCAGGGCAGCAATATCTCGCCGATACCGACCTCGACAATCAACCGCCAGATCGACCAGGCCAGCGTGGACAACGCCATCGCCCTGGGCGGGGTGAAGGAAACCGCCAACATCCTGCTGCAGTTCAACGACGTGCACAGTCACAAGGCCGTGTGGGAGGTGCGCCTGACCAAGATCGTCGAGGACGCCAACCTCGCCGACCGCGGCAAGCTGGACGACAATCTCAAGGCGCACCTGCAGCGCGCCATGGCGACCCTGCCCGCGGTCGCCGCTCAGTAGACCTCGGGGTTCACGCAGTGCGGCATGGGCCGCCCCTGCAGCGCCGCCCGCGCATTGGCCACGGCCAGTTTCACCATGGCGCCGCGCGTGGCCGGCGTGGCGCTGCCCACGTGCGGCGTGAGCACGACCCGTGGATGCGCCAGCAGCGCTGAATCCGCCGCCAGCGGTTCGCTGGCGAACACGTCCAGCCCCGCGGCGAAGAGCTGCCCCCGGTCCAGCGCCGCGGCCAGCGCCGCCTCGTCGACGATGCCGCCGCGCGCGGTGTTGACCAGTATCGCCCCCTCCTTCATGCGCGCGATACGCGCGGCATCGAGCAGGCCCCGGGTCTGTTCGGCCAGCGCCACGTGCACACTGACGAAGTCGCTGTGCGCCAGCAGTTCGTCCAGGCCCAGCAACTCGACCCCCGGCTCATCCCGCGGCGTGCGGTTCCAGGCGACCACGCGCATGCCGAAGGCGCGGGCGCGGCGCGCCACGGCGCGGCCGATCTCGCCCAGGCCGACGATGCCCAGGGTCGCGCCCGCCAGGTCGCGGCCGAGGAAGAAGTCCGGCGCCCAGCGCGCCTCGGGGCGCCACTGCCCGGCGCGGATGAAGCGGTCGCCCTCGGCGACGCGGCGGGCGGCGGCCAACAGCAGGGCGAAGGCGGTATCGGCGGTGGCGTCCACCAGCACGCCGGGGGTATGGCCCAGTGGAATGCCGCGCTCGGTAAGTGCCGCCACATCCACGTGGTCCACCCCCACGGAGATGCTGGAGACGAAGCGCAGCGCCGGCAGCCGCGCCAGCAGCGCCCGGTCGACGCGGTCGGTGAGCAGGCAGACCACTCCCTGGCAGGCGTCCGCACCGGGCGGCGGCGCACCCGCGTGCAACGGTAAGCCTTCCTTACCGACCTCCAGCCGGCAAAGGCCCTCAAGAGGAGTAAGCGCTTGCTCCGGCAGCGCGCAGCTGAGGTAGACGGGGGTGGCTGTCACGGTATGTGCGGTACTGTCGTCATGCTTTGCAAAGGCCGCTGCGCCACCCTGCGACGGGACGCGGGGCCGGCTACAGCGGCGCCGGCGACAGGCCGGCCATTTTCGCCAGCCCGTCCTGCCACTCCACCAGCTGCTGCCGCTCGTAGGGCTCCCCCGCCGGCAGGTTGCCCCACACCGGCTGGGGCCAGCAGGCGTCGCCCTCGCGGCGGCCGATGATGTGCAGGTGCATCTGTGGCACCACGTTGCCCAGGCCGGCGAAGTTTACCTTGTCGTAACCGAGCACGTTCTTGATGAAATCCGAGACGCGGGCGCAGTCGGCGAGCACCGCGTCGCGGTGGTCGTGGGGCAGGTCCAGCACATCGAACAGGCGCGTCTCGGGCACCAGGATAAACCAGGGCAGGGCGGCGTTGCGGTTGAGCAGCAGGGCCCCCGTGCTGAGGTCGCCGAGGACGTGGCAGTCGGCGAGCAGTGCTTGCGGAATTTCCACAGCGGGCATGGCGTTCACTCCCGTCAGGCCTTGTTTTCCAGCATACACCAGATTGGCGAGTACTTACCTCGCCCCCCTGGCCCGAACGGGTCAGGAGGTGTCGGCGGCGGCTGCCGCGCGCCCGTCCCAGCGCGCCACCCCCGCCACATCCAGGTCGAACAGGTCCAGGGCGCGCCCCACGCTCTGCGTCACCAGCTCGTCGATCGTCGCCGGGCGAGCGTAGAACGCCGGCACCGGCGGCGCCACCACCGCCCCCATCTCGGACAGTTGCGTCAGGGTGCGCAGGTGGCCCGTGTGCAGGGGCGTCTCGCGCACCATCAGCACCAGGCGGCGGCGCTCCTTGAGCACCACGTCCGCGGCGCGGGTGAGCAGGGTGGAGGTCACCCCGGTGGCGATCTCCGACATGGTGCGCACCGAGCACGGCGCGATCAGCATGCCGGCGGTGGCAAAGGAGCCGCTGGCGATACTTGCGCCGATGTCGCCGGGCGGGTGTACCTCCCCGGCCAGGGCCTCGAGGTCCACCGCCTCCATGTCCAGCTCGTGCTGCAGTGTGAGCCGGGCCGACTTGCTCATGACCAGGTGCGTCGGCACCGCGCTGGCGCGCAGCAGCTGCAGGGCGCGCACCCCGTAGACGATGCCCGAGGCGCCGCTGATGCCGACGATCACCGGTCGCGTCACCCGGCGAGCTCCTCGAGCATCGCGCGCATGCGCGCGTGCAGCAGGTTCACCGCCTTGAGCGGCCGCACCATCACCTTGAACTCGCAGATCTTGCCCTGCGCGTCGAAGCTCATGATATCCACCCCGTTGATCATCACCCCATCCACCTCGCAGACAAACTCCAGTACCGCGTGCTCGTCGCTGACCACCTCCTTGACGTAGTGGAAGCTGTCGTTGAACACCTGGTAGGCGCCGGTGAGGTAAAGGGTGGTCAGCTCCCTGCCCTGCTGCGGTGTGTGCACCACCGGCGAGAGGAAGACGCAGTCGTCCGCCAGCACCTCGTCCAGGCGCTCCAGTTTGCCGCTGGCCAGTATGTCGTGCCAGACCTCCAGGGTATGCATGGCCCCGTTCTCCCTCGTTGCGGTGACTATCCGTTTACGCCGCGCCGCCCCTGCTAGAGGTCGGCCTCGGCCCGAAACTCGCGCTCGATGCGCTGCTGCAGTTCGTAACGCGCCACCCCGGAGCGCGCATTGGACTCGCGCAGGCGCTGGCGGTAACGCTGGCCGCGGTAGTGGCGCAGCAGCGCGGCGAAGCGCTCCGCCTCGACCTCCCCCGCGATCAGCGCCTCGATAAAGGCGATATCGATGCCCACCCGGTAGGCGATGCGACTGGGGCGAATCCTGTTGACGTGGAACTCCGCCACGATATGCATCTGCTGTTCGCGCGAGTGGGTGCACTGGCGGGAATAGCCATGCGGCGGGGACGGTGTGCGGGAGTCCGCAGCGGGGTGGTGATCGGCCATGGGGCAATTATTAGCAGTTGCGGCGGGGCCTGCCAAGTGCGCGGCGGCACATTCCCGCGCCTGGCCACATTTAACCAGCCCCGCTGGTTAAATTTTGCCCGGTCCAGGGCTATAATGCGCGGTTAGCGATGCGCGAGCGCGCACCCCCACCGAAGGCGAGGAATCCAGCGATGAATGCACCGGAGCAAGTGACCCAGGGCGATATCGAACAACAGATGAAGGCCACCCTGCAGATGCAACGGGAGGACTACATGCGCGAGGGCGTGGTTTCCGCCGAGACGCGCATCGATCGTATGCAGCGCGCCGTTGACGTGCTGGTCAAGTACAACGACAAGGCGGTGGAGGCGCTCAACACCGACTTCTCCTGCCGGCCGCGGGAAATCACCCTGCTCACCGACGTCGGCGCCGGCATCGCGCCACTGAAGCACGCCATCAAGCACGTGCGCAAGTGGATGAAACCCGAGAAGCGCCCGACCATGTTTCCCTTCAACCTGCTCGGCGGCCGCTCGCGCGTCGAGTACCAGCCGCTGGGCGTGGTCGGCATCATCGCCCCCTGGAACTTCCCCGTGAACATGGTATTCAGCCCGCTGGCCCAGGTGCTGGCCGCCGGCAACCGCGCCATGATCAAGCCCTCGGAATTCACCCCGGCCACCTCCGAGGTTATCGCCGAGATGATCGAGGAGGCCTTCGACCCGAAGGAAGTGGCGATCTTCGCCGGCGGCCCCGAGGTCGGCCAGGCGTTCTCCAGCCTGCCCTTCGACCACATGATCTTCACCGGCGCCACCTCCATCGCCCGCCACATCCTCACTGCCGCGGCGCAGAACCTGGTGCCGGTCACCCTGGAACTGGGCGGCAAGTCACCGGTGGTGATCTCGCGCAGCGCGGATATCACCAAGACCCTGGAGCGCATCATGGTCGGCAAGACCATGAACGCCGGCCAGATCTGCCTGGCCCCGGACTACCTGCTGGTGCCCGAGGAAAAACTGCACGAGGTCATCGAGGCGGCGCAAGCAGCGGTGACGCAGATGTTCCCGAAGATTCTCGACAACCCGGAATACACCTCGGTGATCAACGAGCGCCACTACATGCGCCTCAACGGTTACCTGATGGAGGCGAACGAGCGCGGGCAGCAGGTCATTCCCATCAACCCGGCAAATGAGGATTTCAACCAGCAGGCCGGCACCTACAAGATTCCGCCGACCCTGATCCCGGAGCCCGCCGACGATCTCAAGCTGATGGAAGAGGAGCTGTTCGGCCCGCTGCTGCCGATTCGCACCTACAAGGCCTTCGACGACTGCATCGACTACATCAACAGCAAGCCGCGGCCGCTGGCCGCCTATTACTTCGGCGAGGACGCCGCCGAGGAAGCCGCCTTCACCAGCCGCACCACCTCCGGCGGCGTGTGCATCAACGACGTGATCATGCACGTCATGCAGGAGGAACTGCCCTTCGGCGGCGTGGGTCCCAGCGGCATGGGCGCCTACCACGGCTTCAAGGGCTTCCAGACCTTCAGCCACGCCAAGTCCGTGTACAGCCAGGCGAAGGTCAACGTCGCCAAGCTCGGCGGCATGGCCCCGCCCTTCGGCAAGGCCACGGAAAAAACCATCAAGATGCAGATCAAGCGCTGATCGGCGCGAGCGAATCGACAGGGGCCCGCGGGCCCCTTTTTCATGCCCGCGCCACAGCGCCCGGCGGCTCAGGCCGGCGCGATAAGCAGGGTGGGAATGCCCAGGTCGTGACTCTTCAGGCTGGCCACCCGTGTGCCCGGCTTGCGCCCCTCGCGCACCGGTGAGCGCGCCACGCCGCGCGCATCCAGGCGCGCGCACAGCGCGTCGATGTCGTCGCAGTGGTAGGCGATGCCCCAGAACTCGCTGACGTCCCCTCCCTGCTCCGGCGAGACAATCACCTCCAGGGTCATCTTGCCCGCGCGAAAGAACAGCATGCGCCCGCCCCATGCGGGCACGTTCTGGTCCAGCGCGAGGCGCATACCCAGGCGGTCGCGAAACAGCGTGATACTCGTCTCGGCCTGCGCCGTGCGCAACACCAGGTGGTCCACGCGCATCTGCGCACACGACGCCTGGCCGGCGGCGCGAAAACGCGCGCTGGCGCTGCCGTCACACAGCGCCAGCGACAGCCCCAACGGGTTGTCCCAGGGCGCCGCCGCGACGCCGGCATCGGCAGTGCGCAGCACGACGCCCTCGATCGCCGCGCTGTCCAGCGGGCGCTGGCGCAGCTCGAGCACGGTGTTGCCAAGCGCCAGCCAGGCGGTAGCGTCGTCCACCGGCAACGCGCGCACGGTGAACAGCGCGGCGTAGTGCTGCAGCGCCTGCGCCAGGTCCGGAACGGCCAGCACCACCCTGTCGAACGCCTCCACCTTCACCCTGTCCTCCCAGCGCACTGCACGTGCTATTGGCATAGTTCAGTCAAGGGTCTTACACTGCAACGACTACGCACCTGATGCAATGCCCGCGGCGCTTGCCGGCCGGGCCAACCCAAGGAGATCCAGCACGATGTACAAGGCATTCAAGCACCTGATCGCGGCGACGTTACTGGCCGCTGCAAGCCTGCTGCCCGTTACCGCCCTGGCCGGCGACACCCTGCAGCGCATCATCGACTTCCGCACGCTGAAGGTCGGCATGTCGGGAAACCAGCCGCCCATGACCATGACCAACCGGCAGGGTGGCCTGATGGGCTTCGACGTGGATCTCGCCCAGGCCCTGGCCGCCGCCATGCGCGTCAAGCTGGAGATCAAGGCGATGCCCTTCGGTGAACTCATGGGGGCGCTGGATGACAACGAGATCGACCTGATTATTTCAGGCATGTCTATCACACCCGAGCGCACCGAGATGGTGTCCTTCGTCGGCCCTTACATGATGTCCGGCAAGTCCATTCTCACGCGCAGCGAAACGCTGGCCAGGGTCAGCTCCACGGCGGACTTCAATCGCAAGGACCTGAAACTGGTCGCCCTGAGCAATTCCACCAGCGCCACCTTCGTGCGCGACGCGGCTCCCGAGGCGACCCTGGTCCCGGTATCGAGTTACGACGAGGGCGTACAGCAGCTGGTCGATGGCAAGGCCGACGCGATGGTCGCCGACATGCCGATGTGCGTGCTCTCGGTGCTGCGCTATCCCGAGGCCGGCTTCACCACCCTGGAACAGCCGCTGACACTGGAGCCCATCGGCATCGCCGTGAGCAAGGACGACCTGCAGTTCCAGAACCTGGTGGAAAACTACCTGCGCGCCTACGAGAAAAGCGGCGTGCTGAACAAGCTGCGCGAAAAGTGGTTCGAGGACAGCTCCTGGGTCGCGGCCCTGCCCTGAGCGGCGGCCGTGCCCTCACCCGGGCCTCTGGTCATCGCCCACCGGGGCGCCTGCGGCTACCTGCCTGAACACACCCTGGCCGCCAAGGCCCTGGCGCACGGCATGGGCGCCGACTTCATCGAACAGGACGTGGTGCTGACCCGCGACGGGGTGCCCATCGTCCTGCACGATATTTTCCTCGACAGCACCACCGATGTGGCGCGGCAGTTTCCCGGCCGCGCGCGGCCGGACGGGCACTACCACGCCGTTGATTTCAGCCTTGAGGAAGTGCGCCGCCTGCACGTGCACGAGCGGCGCGGGTCGGGTGGTGAGGCAGTCTACCCGCAGCGCTTTCCCACCGCGGTCGACCTGTTCCGGGTGCCCACACTGGGCGAGGAACTGGACCTCATCGCCGGCCTGGACCACAGCCGGGGCCGCCGCACCGGGCTGTACGTGGAGCTCAAGTCGCCCAACCGCCACCGCGCAGCGGGACTGGACCTGCCCGCCGCGGTGCTGGCGGTGCTGGCGGAAAAGGGCTACGCGGACAGGCCCGGCCAGGTTTTCCTGCAGTGCTTCGACGACGCCACGCTGCGCCTGCTGCGCGACATGCTGGCCACCCCCCTGCCACTGGTGCAGCTGATCGCCGACCCGGCCTGGGGCGAGGACAGCGCGGTCGACTTCGATTACCTGCGCACTGCACAGGGCCTGGACGAGGTGGCGACCTACGCCGACGCCATCGGCCCCTGGCTGTCGCACATTTACCTGGGGCAGGCGGCGGACGGCTCGGCGCGCATCGACCCCCTGGTGCAGCGCGCCCGCGAGCGCGGCCTGGCTGTACACCCCTACACCTTCCGCCGCGACGACCTGCCCGCCGGCATCGGCGATTTCGACACGCTGCTGGACCTGTTTATCGGTGAACTGGCCGTCGACGGCCTGTTCACCGATTTCCCGGACCTCGTGCTGGACTACCTGGCGCGGCGCGCGCGGCGGTATTAACTGACAGGATTTCCGGCCGCGGCTCACGGCATTCGCGCACCAGCTGCGATACAATGCCGCGCGTACACACGGGGGGATCAGGGTGACACCCAAGCTAATCAGGCGCACCAAGATCGTGGCCACCGTGGGGCCGGCGAGCGAGTCCAGCGACATGATCGCCCGGCTGATCGGTGCCGGGGTCAATGTGTTCCGCCTCAATTTCAGCCACGGCACGGCGCAACAGCACGCGTCGGTGGCAGCGCGTATCCGCAAACAGGCGAACATCGCCGGCGTCTATGTGGGCATCCTCGCGGACCTGCAGGGCCCGAAGATTCGCATCAGTAATTTCCGCCAGGGCAGTGTCGAGCTGTCCGCCGGCGATCGCTTCCGCCTGGACCTCGACCTCGGCGAGGACGACGGGGATATTCGCGCTGTCGGGCTGAACTACGAGGAGCTGTGCAGCAGCGTCACGCGCGGCGATACGCTGCTGCTGGACGACGGTCGCATTCGTCTGCGCGTTGACGACGTGGAGAGCTCCGCGGTGGACTGCTCTGTCCTGGTGGGCGGCACGCTCAGCTCGCGCAAGGGCATCAACCGCCTCGGCGGCGGGCTCGCAGCGCCGGCGCTGACCCCCAAGGATCTCACGGACATCGACAGCCTGGCGGAAGTGCGCCCGGATTTCGTCGCGGTGTCTTTCGTCTCCTCCGCGGACGACATCCTGCAGACCCGCGAGCTGCTGGCGCAACACGACCTGCACCCGGCCATCATCGCCAAGATCGAACGCGCCGAGGTGGTAGCGGACGAATCCATCCTCGACGGCATCCTGCTCGCCAGTTCAGGCATCATGGTCGCGCGCGGCGACCTCGGCGTGGAGGTCGGCGATGCGCAGCTCATCGGCATCCAGAAAGAGCTGATCTCGCGCGCCCGGCGCATGGACCGGGTGGTGATCACGGCGACCCAGATGATGGAGTCCATGATCAACAGCAGGCTGCCGACCCGCGCGGAAGTGTTCGACGTCGCCAACGCCGTGCTGGACGGCACCGACGCGGTGATGCTGTCGGCCGAAACCGCGGTGGGCAAGTTCCCCGTGGACGTGGTCAACGCCATGTCCGAGGCGGCGCTGGGCGCCGAGAGGCAACCGGTGGCGCGCACCTCGAGGTATCGCCTCAACCAGGAGTTCGCCAGCGCCCAGGAAACCATCGCCATGTCGGCCATCTACGCCGCCAATCACTACTCCAACGTGCGCGGCATCGCCTGCCTGACCGAGTCCGGCACCACCCCCCTGCTGATGTCGCGCCTGAGTTCCGGCAGGCCCATTTTTGCCCTCAGTCACCTGGGTGAAACCCTGCAGAAGCTGTGCCTGTGTCGCGGTGTGGTGCCGCTGTTCTTCGACGCCTCCGTGTTCGACCCGGCGGAGGTCGAGGCCAGCGCCATCGAGTTCCTCCTCGACGGAGGCTACCTGGGCAAGGGGGATTCCATCCTGCTGACCCGGGGCGAGGTCATGGGCGCCGCGGGCTCCACCAATATCATGAAGATACTCCCGGTAGCCTGAGCGGCATGGCGGCGTCACCCAGCGGCAGCACACGCCTGGTCGGCGATATCGGCGGCACCAACACGCGCCTGGCGCTGTTCGACCCCGCCAGCGGTGAGCTCTCCGCCCGCCGCGCCTACAACAATCGCGAACACGCCGGCCTGGAGGCGATCATCGCGGCCTGGCTGGACGACCTGCCCGGCCCGGTCCCGGCACAGTGCTGCCTGGCGGTGGCCGCGCCGCCGTTCCGCGACCGGGTGCGCATGTTGAACATCGACTGGTCGTTCTCCGCCAGCGAGTTGGCCGCGCGCTTCGGCTTCGCGCAGTTGCGCTGTATCAACGACTTCGAAGGCAATGCCTTCGCCCTGCCCCACCTGGGCGCGGCGGAGCTGCACGCTCTGCGCGCGGGCCTGGACCCGGACTGCCGCAAGCTCGCCGTGCTCGGGCCGGGCACCGGGCTGGGCGGCGCCACGCTGGAGTTCTGCCAGCAGACGCCGGTCGCCTGCGCATCCGAACCCGGCCACATGGGCCTGGCGGCGGCGAACGAGCTGGAACTGGCGCTGTTTGCCGCGCTGCTGCCGCGGCACGGCGAAGTGCACGCCGAACTGCTGCTCTCCGGCCCCGGCCTGGCGCGCCTGTACCGGGCCCTGGCCGAGGTGCGCGGGCAGCCCGTGCAAGACCTGACCCCGGCGCAGGTGTCCAGCGCCGCGCTGGCCGGCGAATCCCCCCTGTGCGCCGAGGCCGTGGCCGTATTCTGCGCCCTGCTGGGCTCGGCCGGCGGCGACTACGTGCTCGCCACCGGCAGTTACGGTGGCCTCTACCTCGCCGGGGGTATCGTGCCGCGTATCCTGCCCCTGCTGGAGAACAGCGAGTTTTGCGCGCGCTTCCAGGCCAAGGGCGACATGGCGCCGCACCTGGCCCGCGTACCCCTGTTCGCCGTCACCAGCCCCGACACCGGGTTGATCGGGGCGGCCCATACCCCGCTCGGGTAATCCCCACTGGTCGAAAATGACCAATTTGTGCGAAAAATTCATTACTTGCCGCCCTGTGCAGCCGCGATTTAGGTGCTACACTGTGGAGGCTGGGTAGTCCCAGCGGGTATTTATGCGCACGGTCGAGGTTCCTCCTTCAAGGTCATCGGTACGTTTAACATAAATAATTACTACACGGAGAGGACGCCACATCGGCGTCGAGAGCACTACAGGTACACATTATGTCTACAACAACCGGAACGGTTAAGTGGTTCAACGAAACCAAGGGCTTTGGTTTTATCGAGCGGGAAGACGGGCCCGATGTATTCGTTCATTTCAGCGCCATCCAGGCGGATGGTTTCAAGACCCTGGCCGATGGCCAGAAAGTCGAATTCACGGTGACCGACGGGCAGAAGGGCCCTCAGGCGGAGAACGTTGTACCCATCTGATCAGCTCCGATCTGATCAACACCGATCAGCAAGCTACAAAGGCAGGTAATAAAAAAGGAGCTCCCGTGGAGCTCCTTTTTTTGTGTCGGCCGCTTTTGTGTTGACTGCCGGGCCACAGCAGCCCGTTGCGGCTAGCCCTCGGCGAGCTAGCCCTCGGCGAGCTGTTTCTGGCGCTCGAGCTCTGAATCCATGTACTTGATCCACTGGTTCGCGTACTTGGCGGAGCGCTCGTCGCGGCCGGCCGCCTTGAAGGCCTTGCGCGCGTTGTCGTACTGCTTGAGGTTGAAATAGGCCATGCCCAGGACCAGGCGGGCCGTGTCGGGGCGCTTGATACCGCCGCGCTGCAGGCCCTTGTTCAGGGCGGTCACCGCCTTCTTGAACTGGTCATTGTCCAGGTAGATGTTGCCCAGCCTGGCGTACAGTTCACCCTTGTCGGATTTCGACGCCGCCTTCTCCATCGCCGGGATGGCGCGGTCGATCTCCTGGGCCTGGCGCCAGGCGTTGCCGGTCAGCTCCCAGTCCTTGGACTTGCCCTCTATAGCCTCGCTCTTCAGGCCCTTGTCCATCACCTTCGCCGCCTTGTAGGGTACATCCGCGTTGAGGTAGAGGTAGGCCATCGTGGTCAGCTCGGTACCCTTGTCCAGCATGTCCTGCACGTAGGCGGTTTCCATCGCCGCCAGCTGGTCCTTTTCGCGCTTCTGCTCACCGTACATGTGAGAAATCTGCACCCAGTAGGCCTTCTTGGGATAGTACTTGAGCAGTTCCTCGAGGGTGGCGACCGTCTTGTCGGTATCGTTCTTCTCGAAGTAGAGGAAACGCGCCAGGTTGTACCACTGCTCCTTCGGTACGTTGCCCTTTTCCTTGTAGATATTGATGGCTTTCTCGACGTTGGCCAGGGCCTTGTCGTAATCCTTGGTCTGGTAGTAACCCTGGGCGAGTAGCACGTAGGCGTTGGCGTTCGGCGACTCGGTCATGCCGAACCACTCCAGCAGCGCGTCGATACCGCGCTGCCACTGCTCCTGCACGAAGTACAGCTGGGCAATGGTATAGCGTGTGTTGATTTCCATGGCCAGCGGGATATCCGGCTGGGAGACCACGGTCTCGTATGCCCGCAGCGCACCGGCGTAGTCTTCCCGCGAATAGGCGATAAAGGCCTTGAGATTCCACACGTTGGCCAGTTCGTAACTGTTGAGCTTGGTGCTCTCGCGACTGGCGGCGATCATCTCGTCGAGTATCTGCTCGGCGGTGTTCAGGTCCTTCGCCTCGGCGGCGGCCTGGGCCTCCGCCAGCTTTTCATAGACCTTGTTGCGCAGCGCCGGCGTGCGCCGCGTTTCACGCGTGTCTTTCTTTTTTTCTTCCTGCGCGCCAGCCGCCGCCAGGGGGGCGACCCCCAGGTCGGTCTGCAACTGCGTGACCGCGACCTGTAACGCGAGCACCGGCAGCGCGAGCAACGCGGCCCGGGTCCATGTCGTGATGATCGTCATGGCCGATTACTGCTCCAATTCGTAAGTAAACTTGTTCTGTACACCGGCGACCTCGATCGCCTCGCCATCCACCACCCGCGGCTTGTACTTGAACTTGAGGGCCGCTTTCACGGAGGCCCTCTCGAACACACCCGAAGGCTGGCAGTCCACCGCCACCGGGTCGCGGATCGCACCGGAAGTGGTCACGGTATACTCGACAATACAGTAGCCGGTAATACCGCGCGTCTGCGCGCGCCGCGGGTAGATCAGCGCGACCTTGACGATCGGCAGGTACTCACCGTCGCCGGAGGACATGCCGCTGGTAGAGATATCCAGGCTCACACTGGCCGCCGGAGCGACGTTTTCCACGTCGATGTCCATATCCAGGTCGAGCTGCACCATCTCCATTTCCGGCGGCGGCTCCTCCGGGTCTTCCACCTTGTCCGGCTTCGGCGTGGTGGTCTCCAGTTCGATCTCTTCCTCGGGTTGCACGAGGTCGGCGATCTTGCGCGCCTTGATCTCCGGGTTCTCGTAGTCGCGGTCGATCAGGCTATGCATGACCAGGAACAGGCCCACCACCACGGGCACGGCCAGCAGTATCGAGACAAACATCCTCACTGAACTGTTCATCTGGCTACCCCGCATCTTCCGTGGAGGCGCACAGCGGCGCATCCATCAACGGCTTGATTGCGGCGAGCAGTTCGCTCAGCACCGAGGTGGGCGCCTCCTCGTCCGCCTGGATCACGAAGTTCGCCTTCGGGGCTTCCTTCTTCGCGGCCTCGGCCAGGCGGTAGGCGCGTTCTACCGGGATCTGTTTCTTGTCGTAGTGGATATTACCCACGGCATCGATAGCAAAAATAATGGTGCCCCGCTCGCATATGTCCGTAGTGACAGCCTCTTTCCGGGTGATGTCCACACCCGGCTCCTTGACAAAGGAGGAGGTCACGATGAAAAAGATGAGCATGATGAATACGACGTCCAGCATCGGCGTCAGGTCGATTTCACCCTCGCCGCCGCCATCCTGCGTCGTACGTCCTCCCGCCGCTATTCCACGCCTGCTCACTGCTTTTTCTCCGCTGGCCAGTTTACCTGTTTGACGCCCGCCTCACGGGCGGCGTCGCCGACCTCGATGAGCGTGCCGGCGCTCGCACCTGGCTCCGTCTTGACTGTAAAGGCTTGCTCCGGGTCCGACGCCAGCAGGCGGGCGATATTCGCCCGCACCGCTCGAATGTCGATGCGGCGGTTCTCCATCCAGATCTGGTCGTCTCCGGTAATGGTGACGACGATACTGGTGGCATCCGATTCCGGTGGGTTCTGGTTGCTGTCCGGCCGGTTCATCTCGATGCCGGCTTCCTTGAGGAACGAGGCGACCACGATGAAGAAGATCAGCATGATGAACACCACGTCCAGCATGGGCGTCAGGTCGATCTGCGCCTCATCGGAATCGGCTTCTCTATTTCTCTTACGCATTAACGTGGCTCTATCAGTGGTCCGTCGTCAGGTTGTCGTGCAGGAACTGGCTCTCCCGCTGGGCAATCCGCGTGACGTAAGTGTTGGCAAAAACGCCTGACAGTGCGGCGACCATACCGGCCATGGTCGGAATCGTGGCCTGCTGTACACCGCCGGCCATGGACTTGGCGTCGCCACCGCCGGTAACGGCCATGATATTGAACACCTCGATCATGCCGGTCACCGTACCGAGCAGTCCCAGCAGCGGACACAGCGCCACCAGGGTCTTGATCAGCGGCAGAAACTTGTTGATCTGCATGCGGGTGCGGGAAATCAGCATGGCGCGGATCTGGTGCGCCTCCCAGGACTTTCGCTCGCTGCGGGACTCCCAGCGAGCGATAACCTCGGCGACATCCTTCTTCCAGCCAAACTGCAGGTACCACACCCGCTCGAAGATCAATGCCCACATCACGAACAACAGGACGGCAATCAGCCACAGCACATCGCCGCCCTTGTCCATGAAGGCGAGCAATACCTCCATCAAACCGCCCATATCAAGACCTCAGGTTGGCTTCGGTATGCTCCGCAATCATGCCGGTGGTCTGCTCGTCGAGGATATGGATGATCCGCTGAGCACGACCGTTGACGATGGTGTGCAACAACACCGTCGGGATCGCCACGACCAGACCCAGCACCGTGGTGATCAGGGCGCCGGAAATACCACCGGCCATCGCCTTGGGATCGCCCGCGCCGAAGATGGTGATTGCCTGGAAGGTGATGATCATACCCGTGACCGTACCGAGCAGACCCATGAGCGGGGCTACCGCGGCGATGATCTTGAGCAGGGTCAGGCCACTCTCCAGCTTCGGCGTTTCCTTGAGTACGCCCTCGGACAGTTTCAACTCCAGCGTCTCGGTGTCCATGGAGGGGTTGTCCTCGTGGATTTTCAGCACGCGGCCCAGCGGGTTGTTGTCGTTGGCCTTGTCGCTCTTGAGCTGGGCGTTGACCTTGCCGCCCACAGCAGTGAGCACGATCAGGCGGTAGATCGCCAGCAGGAAGGCGAAGATGCCCACCGCGGTGATGGCGTAACCGACGTAACCGCCCTGGTGCCAGCGCTCCTCGAGGTTCGGCGTGTCGATGATCGCCGCCAGGAAGGAACCGCCGGTGGGACCGGTCGGGTCGATGCCGAAGCTGTTCAGGCCGCCGCTGGCGGAGGCCAGATCGGCCGCCCAGCCGGTGTAGGGGCCGCTGGGCTGGCGCGGCAGTTCGCTGAGCTTGCCGTTGTCGTAGCTGAGGTAGTGGCCGTCGGTGTCGACGACGTTGAACGCGCCGACGCGCACCACCTGCCGCTCCGCGCGCTCGCCCGCCGGCGAGGAGACGTCCGCGGCGAAGCTGGTGACCACGCCGGTTTCACGCACCTCGCGCAGCAGCTCGAACCACACCCGCTCGATCTCCTCGATGCTGGGCAGGTCGTCGGAGCTGCTCATCTTGGCGACCAGATCGCGCAGGAACTCTTCGCGGCCGGGATACTGGGCAGACACCAGCGATACCTCGACGTTGGAGGCCAGGTCGCCCGCGGCGGAGGTCAGGTGACCGAACAGTTCCGTCAGGGTACCGAGCTTCTCTTTCAACTGCTTCTGCTTGGCGGCGATCAGCAGCTCGTTTTCTTCAAACGTGTTTTCCAGCTGGGTGCTGAGCGCTTCCTGGCGTGCGCGCTCTTCCTCGGCGGCCTTCAGCGCGGCGGCCTGGTTGGCCTTGTCACGGGCGAAGCGCTGCTCGCGCTCGCGGTTTTCCTTGGCCTCGGCCACCTGGCCCTGCTTGACGAAGTTGAGCAGATCGTCCAGCGACTTGGCCTCTTGCGCCAGTGCGGATGCGCCTGACAGTGACAGCGCGCCGCACAGTGCGAAAGCGGCGCCTCGTATAAATTTAAGCCTCATCAGTTAGCCTCCGGCGCAGCGACTGGCATGTTCAACAGTTCGATAGTGGCCTGCTTCTTCGCAATGCGAATGCCCTTGCGAATGGCAGAGTCATAGTCGCCGGCGGGCAGGTCTACCCAGTTCCGGGCGGTTACGTCCCAGGCGCCGGAGGTGGCGCCGTCGGTCGTCTGGTACACCAGCGCGATGCGACCGACACGCAGGAAGTCCACCTCGCGCTCGGCGCCGCCGAGGTCGATAGTGCCCCTGTAGGTGTCGATGCCGCGGCCGTACTGGAGTTCGATGTTGTACGCCTCGAGCACACCGCGGAATTTCTCTGCCACGCTCACGTCGGCGCGATCGAGGTTGTCACGCAGGAACTGCACCCGCTCCAGGCGCTCTTCTTTCTGGAAGGGCACGTCGAGCTCGACGAACTGTTCCAGACCGTCGATCATGCGGATGACCAGCGGCGTCATCTGCCGTGAAATCACCGTGCTCTCGTCGATAGAGGCATCGATTGACTCGATACGCTTGAGCTGGTTGTCGATCTGGCGCTGCAGCCGCGCGTTGTAGACCTTGAGACCGTCGATCTGCTTCATCACCGTCTTGTAGTCGGTGAGCAGGTCGCGGGTCTCATCGGCCAGGCGGTCAATCTTTTGCTGGGACTTGGCCGCCGCGACGTTCTTGTCCTTGCCCACCTTGAGAACGGCGTCAAGGGAATTGGCTTGAACCACCGCGGTGGTTCCGGCGAGGGCGCCCGCAGAAACCAGCGCAGCGATCAACACCTGCTTGAATCGATGCATAATCATGGGAACTGTTTTTCCTATAAGTCCGACAGAGAAATTCAGGAACTACAACTAAATATAGACCCGGAGCCTAATGTATATAGAAGATATTCCGGTGTGGGTAAACCGAGACGCCGAATTTAAACCAATTAGGGGGAGCTTTTCAATGATTGCCACCGGAGACGATTGCAGCAGGTCCCGACTGTGTATTTCGGTTACACTTTTTATTAAGCGGATATGTCAGGGTAACAGGAGGACAGCTTGCTCAGGCGCGGCTGTAAATGACGAAACTGTAGTCATAGGGATTGGCTCCCCCCGCCGCGTGACGCTCGCGCCAGTCCTCGCGCCAGCGGCTCCAGTCGACCGGCGGAAAGCGTACATCGCCCTCCACCGCGGCGTGCACCTCGGTCAGGTAGAGGCGGTTCGCCCGCTGCAGTGATTCGGCGTAGACCCGGGCGCCGCCGATCACCACCGCCTCCTCCACCTCGTCGGAGCGCGCCACCCGCGCCGCCAGCGCCAGCGCATCGTCCAGCGACGACACCGTGATCACCCCCTGCGGCGCATAGCCCGGCCGGCGGCTGATGACGATGTTGCTGCGCCCCGGCAGGGGTCTGCCGATGGACTCGAAGGTATTGCGCCCCATGACCACCGGCTTGCCCAGGGTATTGCGTTTGAAATAGGCCAGGTCGCCGGGCAGGTGCCAGGGCAACTGGTTGTCGCGGCCGATCACGCCGTTTTCCGCGACCGCGGCGATAAGGGCGAGGCCGGGCACGCCGCGCCGCCTCAGACCGCTACCGGCGCGGCGATGTGGGCGTGCGGGTCGTAGTCGAGGATTTCGAAGTCCTCGAAGCGATAGTCGTAGATCGATCCGGGCCGGCGTCGCAGGCGCAGGCGCGGCAGGGGGCGGGGCTCCCGGGCGAGCTGCTCGCGCACCTGCTGCAGGTGGTTGCTGTAGATGTGCGAGTCGCCGGTACAGATGATGATTTCGCCGGGCTCCAGCTCGCACTGCTGGGCGAGCATGTGCGTCAGCAGCGCCAGGCTGGCGGTGTTGTAGGGCAGGCCCAGGAACGAATCGGACGAGCGGATCAACAGTTGCGCCGACAGCTTGCCGCCGGCGACGTAGAACTGGTACAGCAGGTGGCAGGGAGGCAGCGCCATGCGCCCGGCGCGCACGTTGTCCTGGGGGCTGACGCGCTCGTCCGGCAGGTACTCCACGTTCCAGCCGTGAAACAGGATGCGGCGGCTGTCCGGGTTGTTGCGCAGGCAGTCCACCACGTAATCGATCTGGTTGATGCTGCCGCCGTCGCGGGTCGGCCAGGCGGTCCACTGCGCGCCGTAGATCGGGCCCAGCTCGCCCTCCTCGGTGGCCCACTCGTCCCAGATCGACACGCCGTTCTCCTGCAACCAGCGGGTGTTGGTATCACCGCTGAGAAACCAGATCAGTTCGTTGGCGATGCTCCTGAAATGCAGCTTCTTGGTGGTCAGCAGGGGGAAACCGGCGGCCAGGTCGTGGCGAAACTGGCGCCCGAACACCGACAGGGTGCCGGTGCCGGTGCGGTCGCCTTTCTCCACGCCGTTGTCGAGAATGTCCTGCAGCAGGTCGAGGTATTGCTTCATTTGTGTTTCCCGGCGGTGGCCGGCGCGCCGGCGCCGCGGCCGGCGTAGGCCAGCGCCAGCAGTGTCAGGCCGACAAGAATCATGGGGATGCTCAACAATTGCCCGCGGGTCATCCAGCCGAAGGCCTGGTAGCCGATATGGGCGTCCGGCTCGCGGAAAAACTCGGCGAAGATACGCACGCAGCCGTAGAGCAGGGCGAACAGGCCGGAGACCGCGTAGGTGGGACGCGGCCGCGCGGAGAACCAGGCCAGGATGCTGAACAGCAACAGCCCCTCCAGGGCAAACTGGTAGAGCTGCGAGGGGTGACGGGCCAGTTGCAGCGGGTCGGCGGGAAACACCATGGCCCAGGGCACATCCGCGGGCCGCCCCCACAGCTCCTGGCCGATGAAATTCCCCAGCCGGCCCAGGCCGAGCCCGATGGGCACCAGCGGCGCGACGAAGTCCATGAGGCGCCAGAAGGGGATACCGTGACGGCGGTGGAACAGGTACATCGCCAGCATCACGCCGAGAAACCCGCCGTGAAAGGACATGCCCCCCTCCCACACGCGCAGCAGCCAGGTCGGATCCTGGGCTATCTTCTCGGCGCCGTAGAACAGGGAATAGCCGAAACGGCCGCCGAGCACGACGCCCATGGCGACGTAAAAGGCCAGGTCGTCGACCTGCTCGCGCGCCACCGGCGTCCAGGACAGGCGGCTGCGCCGCGCCGCCATGTACCAGCCGGCGGCGATACCCGCGAGGTAGGCCAGCCCGTACCAGTGGATCTTCACCGGCCCCAGTGACAGGGCGACCGGGTCGATTTCAGGGTAGGGCAACATGTCGGCGCGTCAGTGCTCGGCGGTGGGACGCCCGCCGGTGTTGGCCGGGGCGGGTCATCGCGGTATAAAGCGCGTATTATCGTCCACCGTGTGCCGATGCACAATTCCCCCACCCCGGTAAGCCGCAAATATGTGCCTGATCATCCTCGCCCACCGGGCCGTTCCCGGCGTCCCCCTGGCCGTCGCCGCCAACCGCGACGAATTCCACGCGCGCCCGACCGCCCCGGCCGCCTTCTGGCGCTCCCACCCGGGGCTGCTAGCCGGTCGCGACCTGGAACAGGGCGGCACCTGGATGGGCGTCACCCGCGGCGGCCGCTTCGCCGCGGTCACCAACTTCCGCGACCCGCAGCGCTCGGCCGCCGCGCCGCGCTCCCGCGGCGAACTGCCGCTGGAATTCCTCACCGGCGACCTGTCGCCACAAAGCTATCTGGACGCGGTGGCGCGGCGCGGCGAACTGTACGCCGGTTTCAACCTGCTGGTGGGAGACGCCACCGGGCTGTGGTACTACGACAATTCCCCCGGCGAGGCCCCGCAAGCCCTGGAGCCGGGCATCTACGGCCTGAGCAACGCGCGCCTGGACACCCCGTGGCCAAAGGTCGAGCTGGGCAAGTCGCGCCTGCGCGCGCAACTGGTGGCGGGGCCGGATCACGACGGGCTCGCCGCCGTCGTCGCGGACCGCTCGCTGGCCCGCGCGCGGGACCTGCACCCGCAGGGGCTGGGCGACAGCGGCATGGAGCGTATGCTGTCGGCGCAGTTCATCGTCAGCGACGGCTACGGCACGCGCTGCACCACCACCTGCTGGATCGATGCGCGCGGGGTGCACTGGCGCGAACAGTCTTTCGACCCGGCGGGGGAGCTGGCGGGGGAGGTCACCGAGGCCTTCGCACTGGGCTGAGCCAAGCCCTCGTCGCGTGGCGCCAGGCGAAAATCGGGAGGCCGGGCCTGTCCACCGTGGGCGTGTGTCCCGGACCCTGGAAAAACGGCGCCGGCCAGTGGGCGCGCAGCAGCGGCGCCGCCTAGGCCAGCGGTGTGTGGATGAACTTTTCCATGCCGTGCGCGCGCAGGAAGTCATCCAGGCGCGCGTTGATTGACTCGGCGTCGTCCATGGCCATCACCTCGGCCAGCAGCGCCCGGCCCTCGCCCAGGGGAACGTTGCGCAGGGACTTTTTCACCCGCGGCAGGCTGGTCGCGTTCATGGACAACACGTCGTAGCCCATGGCCAGCAGCAGTATCGCCGCGCCCGGGTCGCCGGCCAGTTCGCCGCAGATGCCGATCGGCACCCGCTCCTGGCGGCTCGCCTCGGCCACATCCGCCAGGGCGCGCAGCACCGCCGGGTGCAGGGAGTGGTAGAGATCCGCGACACGGGCATTGTTGCGATCCACCGCCAACAGGTACTGGGTGAGGTCGTTGCTGCCGACGGAGAGAAAATCCACGCGCCGCGCCAGCGCGCGGGCCTGGTAGACCGCCGCCGGCACCTCGACCATCACGCCGACGGGCGGCAACTCGCCCTGCACGCCCTCCTGCTGTAACTCGCGGTGGCTGCGATAGATCAGGTCCATGGCCTCGTTCAGCTCGGCGACATTGCTGATCATCGGCAGCATGATGCGCAGGTTGCCCAGCCCCTCGTTGGCCTTGAGCATCGCGCGGATCTGCGCGAGGAAGATTTCCGGGTGGTCCAGCGTCACACGAATTCCGCGCCAGCCGAGGAAGGGGTTGTCCTCCTCAATGGGAAAATAGGACAGGGCCTTGTCGCCACCGATGTCCAGGGTGCGCATGGTGACCGGCTTCGGGGAGAAGGCCTCGAGCTGGCCGCGGTAGATCTGCCGCTGCTCTTCCTCTGAGGGGAAGCGCTCGCGCAACAGGAAGGGCACCTCCGTGCGGTACAGCCCCACACCCTCGGCGCCGTGCTCCAGGGAGCGCGTGGCGTCCGCCGTCAGCCCGGTGTTGACCCACAGCGGGACGCGGTAGCCGTCCGGCGTCTCGCAGGGCTCGCCGCGCAGGGACTCCAGGTCGCGCGACAATTCGGCGTCCTCGTCCAGGATCTGCTGGAAGCGGGCGCGCAACTCCGGCGGCGGGTTCAGGTGCACCTTGCCGTTGTAGCCGTCAATGATCAGCTCGCGGTCCTGCAGCCGCGTGTACGGCAGGTCTACCGCACCCATCACCGTGGGCACGCCCATCGCCCGCGCCAGGATGGCCACGTGGCTGTTGCCGGAACCGCGCACCGAGACCAGGCCGGCGAGTTTTTCCCTGGGCACCTCGCCCAGGGTCGAGGCGGTCAGCTCCTCGCCCACCAGGATGGTGCGCTCCGGGTAGGAGATGACCTCCTGGTCCGCCTCCTGCAGGTAGGAGAGTACGCGCGTTCCCAGGTCCTTGACGTCGACGGCGCGCTCCCTGAGGTAACTGTGCTCCATGCGCTCGAAGTGGCGGATGTGCTCGATCATCACCTGGCTCAGCGCACCCTGGGCCCACTCGCCGCCCTTGATCCGCGCGACCACCTCGGCGCCGAGGGCGGAATCGTCGAGAATATTGAGGTAGACGTCGAACAGCGCGTGGTCCTCGGAACTGAGTTCCCCGCCGAGGTTGTCCGCCACCACCTGGATGTCCTCACGCACGTTTTGCAGCGCGTCGCGAAAGGCGCGCACCTCCTTGCGCCGGTCCGCGGCCTGGCGCGAGGGCACGGTGTACAGGTCCGCGCCGGGCGTGACCACGACAACCGTGCCGATGGCCACCCCGGGTGCGCCGGCGACGCCGGTAATTTTCGCCGCGGCGGCGCCGGTCTCGATGCCGATATCCACCGAACCGGTGACCTGGGCGTGGGCGATGACCCCGGCCAGCTGTGCCGACAGCGTAACCAGGAAGGCCTCTTCACTCTCGTCGAAGCGGCGCGCCTGGGCCTGCTGTACGACGAGCACGCCCAGCACCTGGCGCTGGTGAATGATGGGCACCCCGAGGAAGGAGTGGAAGGGCTCCTCGCCGATGCCCGACACGAACTGGAAGCTCGGATGGCTCTCGGCGTTTTCCAGGTTGACCGGCTCCTCGCGCTCCGCCACCAGCCCCACCAGGCCGTCTCCCGGCGCGAGGCTCGCCACCCCCACCAGTTCCTGGTTGAGTCCCTGCGTCGCCTGGAAGATGTAGCGCCCGCTGATCGGGTCGCGCAGGTAGACGCTGCACACCTCGGTCTCCATGGAGTCGCGTACCCGGCGCACGATGATCTGCAACGCGTCACCCAGCCCCTGGGCCGCGTTGACCTCCTGCACGATATGGCGAAGGATTTCCAGCATCATGACAGCTTACCCGCGCCGACCCTGTCGGTGTGCCGCGCCAGCGGCAGGGCCAGTTCCTTCATGGCGCGGCGATAGACTTCGCGCTTGAACGAGATGACCTGTTCCAGGGGATACCAGTAGCTCACCCACTGCCAGTGGTCGAACTCCGGCGCCTCGTTGCGGTCCAGGCGCACGGCGCCGTCATCCTCGAGCAGGCGCAGCAGGAACCACTTCTGCTTCTGGCCGATACAGACCGGGTCCTGGTTGTGGCGAATGTAGCGCTTGGGCAGGCGGTAGCGCAGCCAGCCGCGCGTCGAACCCAGCACCTGCACTGCCGCCGGTTCCAGGCCCACTTCCTCGTGCAGTTCACGATACAGCGCCTCGCGGGGCGATTCGCCGGACTTGATGCCGCCCTGGGGAAACTGCCAGGCGTCGCGGCCACCCACGCGCCGCGCCCACAGCACCTGCCCGTGGTCGTTGGCCAGCATTATCCCGACGTTCGGCCTGAAGCCGTCCGAATCGATCACCTGTGCAGCGTCGCCTCTTATAGTTTGACCGGCTATTGTTCCACACTTTGTCAGCCCTGAGAAATTGTCTGCCGCCCGGTCAGCGGCTATGCTGGGCGCCCTTTGCGTGAGGTCCGCACAGTGACCCTGGCTATATTCGACCTGGACAACACCCTGATCGGCGGCGACAGCGACAACCTGTGGGGGCAGTTCGTGTGCGAGCAGGGGCTGGTCGACAGCGCGGATTTCGCGCAGCGCAACGACAGTTTCTACCGCGATTACCAGCGCGGAGACCTCGACATCGACGCCTACCTGCGCTTCGCCCTGGGCACCCTGAGGGGCCACGCGCCGGCGGTTTTGCGCGACTGGCACGCGCAGTTCATGCGCAGCAAGATCGAGCCGATCATGCTGCCGCGGGCGCAGGAACTGCTGCGCGAGCACCGTGAGCGCGGCCACCAGTTACTCATCGTCACCGCCACCAACGAGTTCATCACGCGGCCCATTGCCGACGCCCTGGGTGTGACGCACCTGCTGGCCTGCGAGGCGGAAATCGTCGACGGCGTCTACACCGGCGCACCGCGCGGCATACCGTCATTCGGCGCGGGCAAGGTAGCTCGGTTGCAACAGTGGGCGCAGGCGCACGACGCGAGCGTCGACGGCGCCTGGTTCTACAGCGACTCCCACAACGACCTGCCGCTGCTCGAACGGGTGGACAACCCGGTGGCCGTGGACCCGGACGAGCGCCTGCGCGCGCGCGCCGCCGAGGCGGGCTGGCCGATCATTTCACTCAGGTAGCATTGGCAAGCGACGCGCGAACAGCGTCTTCAGGTACCCGGTCTCGGGAATCGCGGGATGTATGGGGTGGTCCGGCCCCTGGCCGCCCTGCTCGATAATCTGCACGCCGCAGCCGGCGCGCGCGCTCGCCTGGGCCAGCGCGCCGATCAGCTCCGCCCGCGACAGGTGCATGGAGCAGGACGCAGAGACCAGCAGGCCGCCGGGCTGCAGCAGGTGCAGGGCCAGCTCGTTGATGCGCCGGTAGGCGGCAATGCCCTTTTTCAGGTCCTTCTTTCTCTGGATAAAGGCCGGCGGGTCCAGCACCACGATCTCGAAGCGCTCACCGGCATCGCGCATGTCCGCCAACACCTGCGCCGCCGAACCTCGCCGCGTGCCGACGCGATCGGCGACGCCGTTGCGTTGCGCGCTGGCCGCGACCGCCTCCAGCGCCGCGGCGGAGCTGTCCACGCAGCACACGCTGGCAGCGCCGGCAGCCGCCGCCTGCAGGCCCCACGCGCCGATATAGCTGTACACGTCCAGCACGCGCTTGCCGGCGGCGCGCTGCGCCAGGCGCGCACGGGACAGGCGGTGATCGTAGAACCAGCCGGTTTTCTGCCCGGCGCGCAGCGGCGCCAGGAAGCGCACGCCGTTTTCCTGCAGTTCGACCTCCTCGGGCACCTCCCCGTACAGGACTTCCAGCGGCTCCGGCGCCGACTCCCCGCCACGGCTGCGACTGTCGCGGCGCAACAGGATGCCGGAGGGCTGCAACAGGGACAGCAGCGCCGCCCGCAGTGGTTCGCGGTAGCGCTCCAGCCCGCTGTTGTGCAATTGCAGCACCACATACTGGCCGTAGCGGTCCGCCACGACACCGGGCAGCCCGTCGCTGTCGCCGTAGGCAAGGCGATAGTACGGCGCGTCGAACAGCTCCTCGCGCAGGGACAGGGCCAGCCCCAGTTGGCGCGTAAACAACTGCTCGTCGAGTGCGCACTCCCGACCCGGGGCGTACAGTCGCGCACAGATCAGCGCGTGGGGATCCATGTAGGCGCTGCCCAGCAGTTGCCCGCCCGCGGCGCGTACCACTACCGGGTCACCGGGGGCAAAGTCGCCCAGCGGCGAGCGCCGGCTGTCGATTTCGTTGGAGTAGACCCACAGGTGGCCGCCGCGCAGGCGGCGCTCGGCGCCCTTGCGCAGGAAGAGGTCTTTCACGGGAAGCCCGGGGCGTGCGCCCCTATTCGTCCTCGCAGCGCTGCTGGTAGTCCTGCGCGGAAAGCAGCGCCTCGAGTTCCTCGGCGTCGGCGGGGCGCAGCTTGAAAAACCAGCCGTCGGTGTACGGGTCGTTGTTCACCGTCTCCGGCTCGTCCTCAAGGCGCGAGTTGATTTCCGTGACCTCGCCGCCCAGCGGCGCGTAGATGTCCGATGCGGCCTTCACGGACTCGACCACACCCGCCTCTTCGCCGGCGTCGAGGTTCGCCCCCGGTTCCGGCAGTTCCACGAAAACCACATCGCCCAGGGCGTGTTGTGCGTGATCGGTAATACCCACGGTCACGGTGCCGTCCTCTTCCAGTCGCGCCCACTCGTGCGTGGCGGCGTACTTCAGTTCACCCGGTATGTGACTCATGCTGGTTCCTCTACAGTGGCTTTCCGTGGCCGGCCGAGCGGCCATTCTACCCCCCCGCCGGGGAAAAACAATTGCCGCGCCGGTTTCAGCCGATGCCCATGGCGTGGCGCATCAACTGGTGCTTCAGCAGCGGCAGGCGATCGACGCCGCGCATGCCGTTGTTGCGCAGCCAGCGCAGCGGCAAGGCATCCTGCTCGAACAGCCGCTTGAACCCGTCCATCGCACCCATCATCAACAGGTTTTCGCCCTTGCGCCGCCGCTGGTAGCGGCGCAGCAACTCGAGCTGCCCCGGCGACACGTCGCGTCGCGCGCCGGCGAGAATTTCCTCGGCCAGCACCGCCACGTCCTGCAGGCCCAGGTTGATCCCCTGCCCGGCCAGCGGGTGGATGGTGTGGGCGGCATCCCCCACCAGGGCGGCGCCGGCCTGGACGTAGTCCACGGCGTGGCGCTGGCGCAGGGGGAAGTGCCGGCGCGGCGAACACGCCAGTACCGCGCCCAGGCACGCCTCGCTGGCGCGCGCCAGTTCGCGGCAGAATTCCGCGTCGTCCAGCCCGAGCAGGTCGTCGGCCAGCGCCTCGTCGATGGACCAGACAATGCTGCAGAAACGCTCCCCAGCGCCGGGCAGGGGCAACAGGGCCAGCGGACCGCTGGGCAGAAAGCGCTGCCAGGCCGTGTGGCGGTGACCGCGCGCGGTTTCGATGCTGGCGACGATCGCGCGGTGGCCGTAGTCCCACTCGCGAGTGCGGAATTCCAGCAGGTCGCGCAGTGTCGACAGGGCGCCGTCGGCGGCCACCACCAGCTGCGCCGACAGGCAGCGACCGTCCGCCAGTTCCACACGTGTCCGCACGCCCTCACGGCGGCAGGCGGCGAGCGTCGCCTCGCCGTGGCAGTGGATATCCGCGGCGCCGGCCACCCGGTCCAGCAGCGCGGCGACGATCGCGCGGTTTTCCACGATGTAGCCCAGGGCCGGCGCGTCCACCTCGTCGCGATCGAAGTCGATGCGCCCGGTGCCCTGCGCATCCCACACCGTCATGTGGCGATAGGCGCAGTGGCGGTAGTCCTCTATTCCCCTCCAGGCGCCCAGGGAGTCCAGCAGTTGCCGCGAGCGCGGCGTCAGCGCGCTGACCCGCGGGTCGAAGGCGGCCACCTCCAGCGGCGCCGGCAACGGCGGCGGCGCCAGCGGCCGCGCCTCCACCAGGGCGATGGCCAGCCCCTGCCCCGACAGCGCCAGCGCCAGGCTGGCGCCGGCGATGCCGGCGCCCACCACCACCACGTCGAACTGCGCCGCGGCGCCAGGCTCAGGCATCGGCGATCACCCCCGGCTCCCCTCACCCATGGCCGTGACCGCGCAGGGCCGCCATGCCCGCCGCGTGGCGCACGAAGGCCTGCTTCAACGGCGGGGCGATATCCAGCCCCGCCAGGGCGAGGTCGCGACCCAGGCCCAGCACCGGGTCATTGTGCATGAACAGCGCCGGCACCCGATCGCTGAAGCCGATGGTGCGCTGCTGGTCGGCGCGCTGCCGCTCGCGGTACTGTTGCAGCACGCCGAGATCGCCCGGCGCGCGGCCGGCGGCCACCCCCGCGGCGAGCACCCGCGCCAGCTCGACCACGTCGCGCAGCGCCAGGTTGAAACCCTGCCCCGCCACCGGGTGCAAGGCGTGCGCCGCATTGCCCATCACCACGACGCCCTGGCGCACCTGCTCGGCGGCCTGCACCAGGGACAAGGGGTACACGCTGCGCTCGCCGACCTGGCGCAGGCGGCCGAGACGGTAGCCGAAGCGGCGCTGCAGCTCCGCCAGGAACATCTGCTGCGGGCAATCCACGAGGCTGGCGGCGCGCTCCGGCGGCAGCGTCCACACCAGCGCGCTGCGCTGTTGGGCCGCCGCGGCGGGGACCAGCGGCAGCAGCGCCAGCGGCCCCTCGTCGGTGAAACGCTCGAAGGCGCAGCCCGCGTGGGGCCGGGCCGAGACGATATTCGCCACCAGCGCGTGCTGCGCGTAGGGCTTGTCGCTGTGCGCCACGCCGAGCTGCCGGCACAGGCTGGAGCGGGCGCCGTCGGCGACCAGCAACAGCCCCGCCTGCAGCGGCTGCGCCCCCTCGCCCTCCAGTTCCAGGCTCAGGCCGGCGGCAGCCGCGCGCGCGGCGACCACCCGCGCGGGACTGCACACCTCCACCCGCGGGTTGCGCGCCAGGGCGCTGGCCAGCACGCTGCCGAGCCAGGCGTTTTCCACCACGTAACCCAGGGCCGGCCAGCCGTGATCCGCGGCGCGCAGCAGGGTGCTGCCGAAGCGCCCGCGACTGGAGACGTGAATCTGCTCGATGGGACACAGCCACTGCTGTAGCTCATCCCACACCTGCATCTGCTCATAGACCAGGCGCGAACTGTAGCTCAGGGCGGTGGAGCGCGCGTCGAAGGACGGGTGGTAGTCGCCGCCTCCCGCGGGCAGGGCAAAGCCCTCGACCAGCAGGATGGAGATTTCCGGCGGCAGCACGCGCGACAGTTCCAGCGCCAGGCTGATGCCGACCATGCCACCGCCGGCAATGACGATGTCGCGGCGCTCGCTCATGACCGCGCCGCCATCAGCGCCTCGATCTCGTCGGCGGCCCGCGGCACCTCGTCGGTGATAATCTCGCAGCCCTGCTCGGTCACCACCACGTTGTCCTCGATACGGATACCGATGCCGCGCCATTTTTTCGCCACACCGGTGTTGTCCGGGGCCACGTAGATACCGGGCTCGACGGTCATCACCATGCCCGGCTCCAGCAGGCGCCAGGTGCCTTCCACGCGGTAGTCGCCGACATCGTGCACATCCAGCCCCAGCCAGTGCCCGACCCGGTGCATGTAAAACGGCCGGTACGCCTCCTTCTTCAGCAGCGCTGCGACGCTGCCCTTGAGCAGGCCCAGCCTGGCCAGGCCCTCGGTGAGCACACGCACGCTGGCGTCGTGGGGCTGGTTCCAGTGGTTGCCGGGGCGGATGGCGTCGAAGGCCGCGCTCTGCGCCTGCAGCACCAGCTCGTACAGCGCGCGCTGCTCGCGGCTGAAACGGCCGTTGACCGGGTAGGTGCGCGTCACATCGGAGGCGTAGCATTCCAGTTCGCAGCCGGCGTCCACCAGCACCAGGTCGCCGTCGCGCAGGCGGCTGTCGTTGTCGACGTAGTGCAGTATGCAGCCATTGGCCCCGCCGCCGACGATACTCGGGTAGGCGGCGCTGCGCGCGCCCCCCGCGGTGAACTCGTGCAGCAGTTCCGACTCCAGCTGGTATTCGAACAGGCCAGGGCGGCAGGCCTGCATCGCGCGCACGTGCGCGCGCGCGGTGATGGCCCCGGCGCGGCGCATCAGGCGCAACTCCGCCGCGCTCTTGTACAGGCGCAGTTCGTGCACCATGTGGTCCAGGTCCGTGAACTCCCCAGGCGGCACCGCGCCGCTGCGCTCCCGGGCCCTGATGGCGTTGACCCAGGCCATGATCTGGCGGTCGAACTCCGCCCGGCGACCCATGGAGTAGTACACCCGCTCCCGGCCCTCGATCAGGCCGGGCAGGATGTCGTCGATATCTGCGATGGGGAAGGCGTCGTCGGCGCCGTAGCTTGCGCACACCCCCTCCGGTCCCGCGCGGTAGCCGTGCCACAGCTCCAGCTCCGGGTCGCGCTCGCGGCAGAACACGACGAACTGGCCGTGTTTGCGCCCGGGTATGAGCACCAGCACGGCGTCCGGCTCGTCGAAGCCGCACAGGTAGTGAAAGTCGCTGTCCTGGCGGAAGGGAAAATGCGTGTCGCGGCTGCGCACCTGTTCCCGGGCAGACGGAATGATGGCGATGCTGTTCGCTTCCATCAGGCCCATCAGGTTGCGGCGCCGCCGCGCGTATTCTGTCTTGCTGATTCGCATACCGCTCGCGGCGCCCCTTCAGTGCAGTGTGCCGGCGGGGGGCCGCCCGCGATCCTGCGGAGCCTCGGCATGCTCCATGTACAGGTTGAGCACGGCGAAGCGCAGGTAGTCCACGATTTCCAGGTAGCTGTCCTCCGCCTCGTCCTCGCTCTCCTCCTCGCCGACCTCCGCCTGGGCCATGGCAGCGATGTCCTCGAGAATTTCCCGGCCCTGCTCGGACCAGTTCACCGCCGCGCTCGCGCCGTGGGCGATACCGGTGAGGAAAGCCTCGCACCACTGCGCCAGGGAGCGGGTGCGCAACTGGATATCCGTGGCGTCGTCGGGCAGCAGCGGGTGGAAGCCGAAGGCCTCGTCGCCCAACGCCGCCCCGGTCGCCCGATACAGCTGCATGACACGCACGGCCAGCTCGCCGTGCAGGGTCAGCTCCAGCGCCTGGCCGGTGGCGTCCAGCCCGTACTCGTCGCTGCCGTCGGCACCCGCCGCGAGCAGCCCGCTGAGACAACCGTGCAACTGCGCGGGCGAACACGGCGCGCCCTGTTCGAAAAGGTGGTCGGCCAGCTCCTCGAAATCGAAAGGCTGGGCCTCCCCCTCACCGTCGTCGTACATCAATCCATCTCCCGCCTGCCGCCGGCACGGTCTCAGGCCGTTGTTACAAAAACTTGGCAGACCCTTGAAATAGCAGGCTTTTGTCGCGTTGACCTCAATCCCCGGCGGCTCTATAGTAGGTTTCCAATAAGACCAGCCCCAGTATACCCTCATGGCAGAGAACCAACTGAAAGCGCTCGAAAAAAAGATCGACGAGCTGATAGCGCTGTGCCAGGAACTGGACCGGGAAAACCAGGTATTGAAAAAAGACCAGGCCGGCTGGCAGCGCGAGCGCAAGGACCTCATCGACAAGAACGAACTTGCGCGCAGCAAGGTTGAGGCCATGATCGGCCGCCTGCGCGCCATGGAGTGAGCAGCGTGAGCCAGCCCAACACCGTCACCGTCAAGATCCTCGACAAGGAGTACCAGGTCGCCTGCCCGCCGGAGCAGGAAGCCGAACTGGGCACCTCGGCCAGGTACCTGGACAAGCAAATGCGTACGATACGCGATACCGGCAAGGTCATCGGCGTCGAGCGCATCGCGGTGATGGCGGCGCTGAACATCAGCTACGAACTGCTGCAGGCAGCGGGCGGGGGCGGGGAAGAGCGGCCCGCGGACGAGGCGGTCAAGCGGCTCAGCCGCAAGCTCGACGAGGCCCTCTACGACCTGCGCCAGCTGGAAATTGGCTGACCTGTCACACAATTGTCGTTTTTTCCCCGCGCATTAGTGATCGCTGACCAAAGTTTCTGGGCTATACTCCCTCTCGGATACCTGGCGTATGCGCCAGACATACAGTCCTCGAGCCGATACTATGAAACCGGAGGTTTCCTGATACTGTAGGTGTGCATGTCCGGCATGGTCCGGGAAGCCTGATACAGTACGGGGGCCACCACCTTGAACCGTCGGGTTCAAGGGCAGTGCTGTCAGCGGTATGCCGGGAATCCCTCACTTCTTCTATGCCCGCACCCGGAGCCAGTGCCGACTAACTTCGACGCCAAGGCCGAACTGCGCCGCCTGATGCGCCAGCGCCGGCGAGACCTCGATGCCGGCCGGCAGGCCCGGGCCGCCGAGGCCCTGGCGCAGCGTGTCGAACAGCTCGACGCCTGGCGCCACTGCGCCCGCTTGGCGCTGTACCTGCCCGCCGACGGGGAAATTGCCACCGCTGGCATCGCCCTGCGCGCCCGCGCCCGCGCCATGCAGCTGTTCCTGCCGGTGCTGGCCGCGGACGGGCGCCTGGACTTCGCGTTGTGGCAGGCGCAGGCGACGTTGCGGCCAAACCGCCTGAACATTCCCGAACCGCCGCCAGGGGCGGCGCGCTGTACGCCGGACCAGCTGGATATCCTGTGCCTGCCGCTGGTCGCCTGGGACCGTCGGGGTGGGCGCCTGGGCATGGGCGGCGGCTTCTACGACCGCAGCCTGGCCGGCGCGGCGCGTCCGCTGCTGGTCGGCCTGGCGCACAGCTGCCAGGAGGTCGAGCAGGTGCCGCGCGACGACTGGGATATCGAACTGGATTATGTAGCGACCGAGTCCGCCCTGCTCGATTGCAGGGGGTGATCGCCGGGAAGGCCGGGAATCAGTCCCGGATGATGATGCCCGCCTGTAATGCGGAGGCCGGCGCCGCGACAGTGTCGTTCGCGGCCAGGGGCAACAGCAGGGTAACCAGCACCCCCAGGCCGAACGCCGCCACGAGTATCACCAATACGTCAGGTTTACGTTTCACCAGATCCCACTCTCACTTGCCCCGGGCCCGCGCTCTGCGGCGCCGGTACCCTCACTCCTGGGGTGTAACAACTGTAATATTTGTAAATATTTTACAAACCGGCCTCAATCTTAGCCTAGCAATCACTAAAAGAAAACCCCGCAGACCGCGCCGGGGCTGACTTTCCGGAGATTTCTACAGTTCGGCGCCGAGATAGAGCCGATACGCGGGGTTGTCGCTCTCCTCGCGGAAGGGGTAGTTGATGCGCCGCAGGAGCTGCTCGAACTCGCGCCGCTCGCCCCGCGGCAGCTGCACGCCGAGGAGAATGCGGCCGTAGGCGGCGCCGTGATTGCGGTAGTGGAACATGGAGATATTCCAGCGCCGGCCCAGGCCGGTGAGAAATCGCAGCAGAGCCCCGGGGCGCTCGGGGAACTCCACCCGGTAGACGCGCTCGTCGGTGAGCTGCGCCGGGGCGTGCCCGCCGACCATGTGACGCACGTGCAGCTTGGCCATTTCATTGCCGGTGAGATCCTCGGTGGCGTAGCCGTCCGCGCGCAGCGTCGCGAGCAGCGCCGCCAGGTCCTCGCCGCCTGGTTCCACGGTCAGGCCAACGAAAACCCGCGCCTCCTCGGGGTCTGCATAGCGGTAGTTGAACTCCGTGATATTGCGCCGCCCCAGCGCCTTGCAGAACTGGCGGAAGCTGCCCGGGCGCTCCGGCACGGTGACGCTGATCACCGCCTCCCGGTGCTCTCCGATCTCGGTGCGCTCGGAAATGTAGCGCAGGCGGTCGAAGTTGGTGTTGGCGCCGCTGACGATGGCGAGCAGTTCGCGCTCTTGCAGCGCCTCGCGCTCGACGTACTTTTTCAGTCCCGCCAGCGCCAGCGCCCCGGCCGGTTCGGCGATGCTGCGCGTGTCCTCGAAGATATCCTTGATCGCGGCGCACATCTCGTCGGTGGACACGGTGATCACCTCGGCGACGGTGTCGCGAATCACCCGGAAAGGCTCCTTGCCCACCTGCGCCACGGCGCAACCATCGGCGAACAGGCCGACCTCGGCCAGGGTGTCGCGCCTGCCGCGCCGCAGGGCGAGTTGCAGGCAGGCCGCGTCCTCCGGTTCCACGCCGACAATGCGCGTGTGCGGCCAGACGTAGTTCACGTAGGCGGCGACCCCGGCCAACAGCCCGCCGCCACCCACCGGTACGAACAGGACATCCAGCGGCGCCTGGTGCTGGCGCACGATCTCCATGCCGATGGTGCCCTGGCCGGCGATGACGTCCGGGTCGTCGAAGGGGTGTACAAAAACCAGGCCCCGGTCGCGCTCCAGTTTGCGCGCGCGCTGCGCCGCCTCGTCGAAAGAGTCGCCGTGCAGGACCACCTTCGCCCCGCGCGCGCGCACCGCGTCGACCTTGATTTGCGGCGTGGTGCGCGGCATGACGATGGTGGCGCGCGCGCCGAGATGCTGCGCGGCCATGGCCACACCCTGGGCGTGATTGCCCGCCGAGGCGGCGACCACTCCGCGCTGCAGTTGCGCCGGCGCCAGCCGGCTCATCTTGCAGTAGGCGCCGCGCAGCTTGAAGGAGAAGACCGGCTGCAGGTCCTCGCGCTTGAGCCAGACGCGATTGCGCAGCCGCCGTGACATGAGGCTCGCCTCGTGGATGGGTGTCTCCCGCGCGACGTCGTAAACGCGCGCATCGAGTATGCGTTTGATGTAGCTCTGGGGCATGTCGGCCTCGATCACGCTGCGGGCGGTCGCCTGATGGTAGTTCAGCGCGGCAGGATTTTCAGCCGCTGGCGCTGCTTCACTTACCGCCGCGGGGCGGCTGCTCTATAATGACTGCGCCTGACCCGTGTGCACAAGGACAAGTCATGACCCAGGACGAAATGAAACAGGCGGTGGCGGCAGCCGCGCTGGCCTATATTCGGCCGCAACTGGAGTCGGACACGGTGCTGGGCATCGGCACGGGCTCAACCGCCAATCTGTTCATCGACGCGCTGGCGCCCCTGGCCGGACAACTCGAGGCGACCGTCGCCAGCTCCGAGGCCTCCGCCGCGCGGCTGCAAAGCCACGGTATCCCGGTGTACGACCTGAACACCGTCGACGCCGTGGACTTCTATATCGACGGCGCCGACGAAAGCAATGCGGCGCTACAGCTGATCAAGGGCGGCGGCGCCGCGCTGACGCGGGAGAAGATCGTCACCGCGGTGGCGCGCGAGTTCATCTGTATCGCCGACCAGAGCAAGCTGGTGCACACGCTGGGCCAGTTCCCCCTGCCGGTGGAGGTGATTCCCATGGCGCGCAGTCACGTGGCGCGGGAACTGGTGAAACTCGGCGGCGACCCGGTGTACCGCGAGGGCGTGGTCACGGACAACGGCAACGTCATCCTCGACGTACACAACTTCCCCATTCCCCAGCCGCTGGCCACGGAGCAGGCCATCAACAACATCACCGGCGTGGTCACCAACGGTTTGTTTGCGCACAAGCCCGCCGACGTGCTGCTGCTGGGCACCAGCGAGGGCGTGAAGACGCTGTACGCCGAATAGGCGCCGCTGCGCAGCGGCGCGCGGCTAGTCGAAGATCTTGCCCGGGTTCATGATGCCGTGGGGGTCGAAGACCTGCTTGATGCCGCGCATGATGGCGATTTCCGCCTCCGTGCGCGAGTAGAGCAGGTAGTCCTTTTTCAGCAACCCCACCCCGTGCTCGGCGGAGATGCTGCCGCCGTGGCGCTGCACGATCTCGAACACCCAGCGGCTGACTTCGCCGCAGCGCGCCTGGAACTCCGGCAGCGCCAGCCCGTCCGGCTTGAGAATGTTCAGGTGCACGTTGCCGTCGCCGATATGGCCGAACCAGACGATCTCGAAGTCCGGGTAATTGGCGTTGACCACCGACTCCACCGCGGCGAGAAACTCCGGCACCCGTGACACCACTGTCGCAATATCGTTCTTGTACGGCGTCCAGCGCGCGATGGTTTCGGAAATGTCCTCGCGCAGGCGCCACAGCGAACGCGCCTGGGCGACGCTCTGGCTGATCACGCCGTCCAGCACCCAGCCGCGCTCCACGCAGTGCTCGAACAGCTCCATGGCGCGGTCCATGGCGGGCTCGTCGGCGCAATCGAACTCCAGCAGGGCGTAGTAGGGGGCGGTGCTGGCGAAGGGCGGCTGCAGGCCCTGGTGCTCGACCACCTTGTCCAGCGCCAGCTGCGAGAAGAACTCGAAGGCCTGCAGTTCCATGCCGTGGCGAAACGCCTGCAGCACCGACATGATGGCGTTCATATCGGGTACGCCCAGCACCAGTACCGCGCTGTCGGGCGGCGCCTGCCGCAGGCGCATGGTCGCCTCCACCACGATGCCCAGGGTGCCCTCGGAGCCGATCACCAGTTGCCGCAGGTCGTAGCCGGTATTGTTCTTCACCAGGCCGCGGCCCAGGTCCAGCAGTTCGCCGGTGCCGGTCACCAGCTTCAGCCCGGCGACCCAGTCGCGGGTCATGCCGTGACGAATCACCTTGATACCGCCGGCGTTGGTGGCGATGTTGCCGCCCAGCTGGCTGGAGCCGCTGGAGGCGAAATCCACCGGGTAAAAGAGCTGCCGCTGCGCCGCGTATTCCTGCAGGTGTTGCGTGATGACGCCGGCGCCGCAGCGCACGGTGCGGTCGACCGGGTTGAAGTCGTCGATGCTGTCGAGCCGGTCCAGGGCGACTACCAGTTCGCCCGCCCTGGCCACCGCGCCGCCGCTGAGCCCGGTGCGGCCCCCCGAGGGCACCACGGCGATACCGCGCCGCGCCGCCAGGCGCACCAGTTCCTGCACCTGCTCGATGCTGCCGGGCAGCGCCACCGCCGCGGGCGCGGGCGTGTACACGCGGGTCCAGTCCCCGCCGTAGCGGGCCAGGGAGTCGGCATCGGTGAGCAGGTGTCCGGCGCCGACGACGGCGGCGAGCTCGGCCAGGACGGCATTGTCAAACGTTGGCAAAACAGTGTCCTCGGGAAGATAGGTCGGGGCGCTGCGCGAGGGTCGCGTATGGTACCATACGCGCCTTTTTTACCGCCGCGAGGGGCGCCAGCCGCATGGCCAGGCAATCACTGGAAAAGAGCAAGATCCGCTTCCTGTTACTCGAGGGCGTGCACCCGTCCGCGGTGCAGACCCTGGAGCAGGCCGGTTACAGCAATATCGAATCGCACCCCAAAGCCCTGCCCGCCGGGGAGTTGCGCGAGGCCATCGCCGGCGCGCATTTCGTCGGCATCCGCTCGCGCACGCAGCTCAACGCCGACATCCTCGCCGCGGCGCAAAAACTGGTCGCCGTGGGCTGTTTCTGCATCGGCACCAACCAGGTCGACCTGGCTGCCGCCACCGGGCGCGGTATCGCGGTGTTCAACGCGCCCTTCTCCAACACGCGCAGTGTCGCGGAGCTGGTGCTGGCCGAGGCGATCATGCTGCTGCGCGGCGTCGCCGAGAAAAACGCGGCGGCGCACCGCGGGCAGTGGCTGAAATCCGCGGCCAACGCCTTCGAGATCCGCGGCAAGCGCCTGGGCATCGTCGGCTACGGCAATATCGGCATGCAACTGGGCGTACTGGCCGAGAGCCTCGGCATGCAGGTGCAGTTCTACGACGTGCAGAACCGCCTGCCCCTGGGTAACGCACGCCAGTTGCCCAGTCTCAACCAGTTGTTGTCGTCGTCCGACGTGGTCAGCCTGCACGTGCCGCAGACGCCAGCCACACAGAACCTGATCGGCGCGCGCGAACTGGCCCAGATGCCCGCGGGCAGTATCCTCATCAACGCCTCGCGCGGCACGGTGGTGGATATCGACGCCCTGGCAGACGCCGTCGAGCGCCGCGCGCTGGCCGGCGCCGGCATCGACGTGTTCCCGGTGGAGCCGCGTTCCAACGACGAGGAGTTCGTCTCGCCCCTGCGCCGCTTCGACAACGTCTTCCTCACCCCGCACATCGGCGGCAGCACCATGGAGGCACAGGAGAATATCGGCATGGAGGTGGCGGAAAAGCTCGCCCGCTACAGCGACAACGGCACCACCACCAGTTCCGTCAACCTGCCCGAGGTGGCGCTGCCCGAGCACGCCGGCAGCCACCGCCTGCTGCACATCCACCGCAATACACCCGGCATCATGAGCGCCATCAACAAGGTGTTCTCGGACACCGGCATCAACGTCACGGCCCAGTACCTGCAGACCAACGAGGCGGTGGGCTACGTGGTCATCGACATCGACGCCGAGTACAGCGATGTCGCCCTGGCCAGGCTCAGCGCCATCGACGGCACCATTCGCAGCCGGGTGCTTTTCTAGCCGCCCGGCGCATCCCGCGCGGCAAAAACTCCTTTATAAATCCGCTGTTTACATCGGCTTTTGCAAGCCAATTGGTAATATTGCACACTCCGTGCCATATCCCGTCTGTGGCAGCGATGATAAATTACCCTTGGATAACATTTGGCGGGCCTCTCTCAGTCAGGGAAGCCGCAGGGACGCCACAAGCAACGGCCTGGCCGGGCAGGGAATAGAGGTAGTACAGCGGGGACAAGTTGGCCGGGCCCCACAGAACAGGGGCAATCATGCGCAACCAGAAGACATTCCAGCTCTCAACACTATCCGCGGCGGTCGCCTCGGCGCTCATCGGTGGCCATTCCGGCACGGCCGTCGCCCAGGGGGCGGTGCTGGAAGAGGTGATTGTGACCGCGTCGCGGCGCTCCGAGTCCGTGCAGGACATCCCGCTCAATATCACCGCGCTCAGCGCCGACATGATCGAGCGTGAACGCCTGTCGGACCTGGTGGACATCGCGCGCCGCGTGCCCGGCATGACCGTGTTGCAGCAGGGCGGCCGGGCCGCCGACGTCATCACGGTGCGCGGCCTGAACCTGGATGCGGTCGGTCCCACCGACGGTACAAACGGCGGCGACGCCGTCGGCACCTACGTGGGCGACATCCCGTTCTATGTCGACTTCCGTCTCAATGACATCGACCGGGTGGAGGTCCTGATCGGCCCGCAGGGCACGCTGTACGGCGCGGGCACCCTGGCCGGCGCGGTGCGTTACCTGCCCAACCGTCCGCAAACCGACGCGCTGAGCATGGAACTGCGCGGTGACGTGTTTGACCTGGAGCAGGCCGAGGACTGGGGTTACGACGCCGGCGCCACCGTGAACATCCCCATTATCGACGACAGGCTCGCCCTGCGTGCGACGCTCGACTACTACGACGACCCGGGGTTCATCGACTACAACTACCTGGTGCGCGAGGCCGGCGTTTCCAATCCGCAACCGGACTTCACCGACCCCGATGACGTGTCGGCCAACCTGCGCAGGAAGGAAGACGCCAATTACCAGGAAACCACCTCCGGCCGCCTGGCCCTGCGCTATACCGGCGACATGATCGACGCCAACCTGTCCTACTACTACCAGGACGACGAGGTCGGCGCCCGGCAGATAAACCACAAGGACGCCTTCGATACCGGCGACTACGAGGCCGCCCACCGCTTCCCCGAGCCCCTGGAGCGCGAGAACGAGCTGTACGCACTGGAGATCGTCGCCGACCTGGGCTTTGCCGAGCTGACCTCGGCGACCGGCTACTCCATGTACGACGAGGACGGCCAGCGCGACCAGACCGACCTGTTGCTGCACCTGGACTACGGCTACGAGTTCTTCCCCGAACTCGCCGCCTTCACCCGCGACACTGCCGAGGAAGACACCTTCACCCAGGAGATTCGCCTGGTCTCCACCGGAGACGGGCCCTGGAACTGGATCATCGGCGGCTTTTACAGCGACCAGGATATCGATGCGCTGAGCCGTGAGTTCGTCCCCAACTACGACGTTTACCTCACCGGCGAAAACCTGCGCCCGGACAATCTCGAGTATTACGAGAAGAGCAAGGAAACCATCGAGGAAACCGCCATTTTCGGCGAGCTGGGATACCAGCTCACCGACGCCTGGCAGGTGACCGTCGGCGCGCGCTGGTTCGACTACAAGGACGACGCCTCGCTAGGTGTCGCCTTTCCCCTGGCCGACACGGTGTTCGGCGGGGCGCCCCCGGACTCGATCCTGCTCAATCCCGACAAGGTCAAGGAGGACTATGACGACGTCATCTACAAGTTCAATACCTCCTATGATTTCAACGACGACGTGATGGGCTACGGCACCATCAGCGAGGGCTACCGCATCGGCGGCCTCAACCTGCTGGAAATCTGTGACCCGATGGGATCGGACGTGCAGACGGTATGTATCGATGCGGACGAGGTACTCATTGAACCGGACAAGACGACCAACTACGAACTCGGTGTGCGCTCGGTGCTGTTCGACACCCTGGTGCTCAACGCCGCGATCTACTACATCGAGTGGGACGACGTGCAGGTCGCCGGTACGACCGAGGTCGGTACCTTCCCGATCACCGTCAACGGCGGCTCCGCGGAGAGCATGGGCCTGGAACTGTCCAGCCGCTGGGCGGCGACGGAGAACCTGAGCTTCTCCGGTTCCTACGCCTACAACGAGGCGGAACTGACCGACGACGCCCCCGGCCTTGTCGACGGCGAGGACGCACTGGACGGCGATCGCCTGCCGGGCTCGCCGGAGCACCAGTACTACCTCGGCGCGAACTATGTTCTGGCGCTGAACGATGGCAGTTCAGTGGAGTTCGACTGGGCCATGACCGGCCAGAGCAACGTATTCACCAAGGTCGGCAACCGCTCCTTCGGCGAGAAGCTCGACGGCTACACGCTGCACAACGCCTCGGTGTCCTGGCTGCAGGACAACGTGGTGCTCACACTCTACGCCGACAACCTGTTCGACGAGTACGCCGAAACCGGCGTGCGCCGCGACACCAGCTTCATCGGCCCGATCGGCGTGGTGGACTCGCGTCGCTACTACCACAACGTGCTGCGGCCCCGGCAGGTGGGGATGCGCGTCGTGTACAACTTCGAGAACTGAGCTGCGGTCTCTCGACAAGGGCGCTGCGGCGCCCTTTTTTGTGCCACCAACCGCTGTTGCCGCATGCAGTACAATGCGCCAAAACCGCCAGGTTCACCGCGCTTGAAAAGCACCGTACCGGACATCGACAACGCCCACCGCGCCGCCGTCACCGCCCTGCGCGACGGGCGCCTGCGCGACGCCCACCAGCTGTGCCTGCAGATCCTGCAGGCGGACAGGCGGCACGCCGACGCCTGGTTCATCTGCGGTGTGATCGCGGGGCAGAACCGGCAGCACGCCAAGGCCGTGCAGGTCCTGCACAATGCCTGTTCACTGGCCCCCCGGCGCGCCGAGTACCGCGCCGAACTGGCCAAGTACCAGGTCGCCCTGGGCCGCCCGCGGCAGGCGCTGGAGAGCGCGCGCGCGGCGGCCTCGCCCATGCCGCGCAGCAGCGCCACGCTGAACACCCTGGGCGGCGTGTTCAGCCACTGCGGTGAGCACGCGCGCGCCATCGACTGCTACCGCGCGGCGGTGGCAAAGCTGGAAGCGGACGCCGACAGCGAAGCCGGTCCCGCCGAGCGCGCCGAGCTCTACTTCAACCTCGCGGTGTCGCTGCAGTTCGCCGGCCAGCAGGAAGAGGCGGAGCGCCGTTTCGAGCAGGCCATCGCGCTGCGCCCGGACTACTTCAAGGCCCACTCGGCGCTGGCGACACTGCGCCGCCAGACACCGCAACACAACCACCTGCCGCGGCTGGAGGCGCTCAGGGGCAGCGCCCGCTCCGCCGCGGACAGGCTGCATCTCGGCCACGCCCTGGCCAGGGAGTACGAGGACCTTGGGGAGCCCGCCCGCGCCATGGACTGCCTGGACTGGGCCAAGCGCGAGCAGCGGGCGGCTGTCGCCTATGACTTCGCCGCGCAACGCCGCGTGTTCGACAGCCTGAAATCCACCTTCGACGCGAACAGCCTGGCGCCGGCGGCCGCCGGCTGCGCCAGCGAGGAGCCGATTTTCATCGTCGGCATGCCGCGCAGCGGCACCAGCCTGGTGGAGCAGATACTGGGCAGCCACTCGCAGGTGTTCGCCGCCGGGGAGTTACCGCAATTCCCGCAACAGGTGGCGCAGCTGGTCGCGGGTGGCGACGGCGCGCCCGCGGCCGCGGAACTGGACGCGGCCAGCGTCGCCGCCGCCGCGCGCATCGACCCCGCAGAACTGGGCCGCGCCTACCTCGAGGCGACGCGCCCGCGCACCGGGCACACGCCGCGCTTCACCGACAAGCTACCGCGCAATTTCCTCTACCTGGGCTTGATACACCGCGCCCTGCCCCGGGCGCGCATCATCTGCCTGCGCCGCGACCCCATGGACACCTGCCTGAGCAACTACCGGCAACTGTTCGCCGTGCGCGCGCCGCACTACTACTACAACCTCGACCTGCAGACCTGCGGGCGCTACTTCATCGAGTTCGACCGGCTTATAAGCCACTGGCGCGAGGCGCTGCCGGGGGCGGTGTACGAGCTGTCCTACGAGGCGCTGGTGGAGGATCCGCCGACCCAGGTGGCCGCGCTGCTGGCGCACTGCGGGCTGCCCTGGGAAGAGCGCTGCCTGCAGTTCCACCGCCGCGACAACGCCGTGGCCACACCCAGCGCGGCGCAGGTCAAGCAGGCCATCTACCGCACCTCGGTGGGCCGCTGGCGCCAGTATGGCGACGCCGTGCAACCGTTGTATGAGCTGCTGCGGGAGGCCGGCTACTACGCCTGAGGCGCGGCGCCCAGCTCGATGCCGCGCGCGGCCAGGTAGTCGCTGACCCGGGCCAGGTAGCGCGCGCGGCAGGCGGCGCTCTCGTTGGCCAGCTGGTGTCCGGCGCCGGGCAGGTACTCTACCTCGCTGTCGGGAAACAGCGCCTGGATCACCGGCAGGTTGTAGCGCCAGTCCACCGTGTGATCGTTGTCGCCCTGCAGCACCAGTGCGGGTCCCACCCCCAGGTCGCTGCGCGGCAGCGCGCGCAGCCAGCGACGCAGGGCGCTGATCCAGCGCAGCGGCACGCGCCGGCACTGCAGGGGTTCGCTTTGCACGAAGTCCAGGAACTGCTCGTCGGCGCTGTTGTGCGCGAACTTGCGCGGTACGCTGTCGATAAAGGGCGACAGCAGGCTGTGCGCCAGGCGCACGCCGTGCCAGCCCGCCGGCCGCACCAGCGGCGCCAGCAGCACTGTCGCCGCGAAGGGCCAGTCGTAGGCGCGCGCCAGCTCGACCAGCGCGGCGCCGCCGGTGCTCTGCGCCATGGTCCACAAGGGCAGCTGCGGCTGGCGCACGCGTCCGAGCACGGCGGCAATCGCCGCGCCGTAGTCGGCGAAATCGTCGATGACCGCGGGCTCGCCGCTGGACAGGCCGTGACCGGGCAGGTCGAAGGACACCACGTTGCAGCGCTGCTCCAGCCCCCACTGCAGCAGCTTGCCGAACAGGCCCACGTGATCGTAGTAGCCGTGCACCACCAGCAGGTTGGCCACGGCGCGTGGCTGGCGCCACTGGTGCACGGCAAGCCGGTACGGACCCGAGGGCACGTGCCCGGCCAGGTAGGTGAGGTCATTCCGCCCGCGGGTGAAGTCGATGCCGTAGAAGCGGCAGAATTCCAGCAGTTCGGCGGAGGGCCGCGCCCCCTCCCCGAAGGGCGGGAGCTGGCAGCGCAGGATGTGGAGCTGCGGCGGCGTCAAATGCGCTGCGCGCTCAGTGTACCTGCGGTTGCAGTTCGCCGGCGTCGTAGGCGGCCTGCATCAGCGCCAGGGAGCGCACCTTGATCTTGTCGGCATTGCCGGCGGTGCCGAAGGCCTCGTAACGCGCCTTGCAGATGTCCTTCATCGCGGTGATGGTCTGCGCCAGGTACTTGCGCGGGTCGAACTCCGCCGGGTTCTGCGCCAGGAAGCGGCGGATGGCGCCGGTGGAGGCCAGGCGCAGGTCGGTATCGATGTTCACCTTGCGCACGCCGTGGCGGATGCCTTCCTGGATCTGCTCGACCGGCACACCGTAGGTCTCGGGTATTTCGCCGCCAAACTCGTTGATGATCGCCAGCCAGTCCTGCGGCACCGAGGAGGAGCCGTGCATGACCAGGTGGGTGCCGGGGATGCGCGCGTGAATCTCCTTGATGCGGTCGATGGCGAGGATGTCACCGGTGGGCGGGCGGCTGAACTTGTAGGCGCCGTGGCTGGTGCCGCAGGCGATGGCCAGGGCGTCCACCTCGGTGGCCGCGACGAAGCGCGCCGCCTCCTCCGGGTCGGTCAGCAACTGGTCGTGGGTCAGCACGCCCTCTGCGCCGATGCCGTCTTCCTCGCCGGCCTCACCGGTTTCCAGCGAACCCAGGCAACCCAGCTCTCCCTCCACGGACACGCCGCAGGCATGTGCCATGTCCACCGCGCGGCGCGTGACCTCGACGTTGTAGTCGTAATCCATGGGCGTCTTGCCGTCCTCACCGAGGGAGCCGTCCATCATCACGGAACTGAAGCCGAGCTGGATGGAGCGCTGGCACACCGCCGGCGACACGCCGTGATCCTGGTGCACGACCACCGGGATGTGCGGGAACTCGTTCATCGCCGCTTCCATCATGGCGCGCAGGAAAGGTGCGCCGGCGTATTTGCGCGCCCCGGCGCTGGCCTGCATGATCACCGGCGAATTGGTCTCGTCGGCGGCCTCCATGATCGCGCGCGTCTGCTCGAGGTTGTTGACGTTGAATGCCGGGACGCCGTAGCCGTGTTCGGCCGCGTGGTCCAGCAGTTGCCGCATACTGATCAATGCCATGGGGAGATTCCTTTATATCACTGTGTGCTATGCGCCGCCCTGGCGGGTGGCGCGCTGTTCGAGCATGGCGACGGCGGGCAGGGTCTTGCCCTCCACGTATTCCAGGAAGGCGCCGCCGCCGGTGGAAATATAGGAGACCTTATCCGCGATGCCGAATTTGTCAATCGCCGCCAGGGTATCGCCGCCGCCCGCCAGGGAAAACGCGTCGCTGTCGGCGATGGCGCGGGAGATCGTTTCAGTGCCGGCGGCGAACTGGTCGAACTCGAACACCCCGACCGGCCCGTTCCACAATATCGTTCCCGCCCCGCGCAGGATATCGGCGATCGCCTGTGCGGCCTGCGGGCCGATATCGAAAATCATGTCGTCCGCGGCCACCTCGGCGGCGTTCTTCAGCGTCGCCTGCGCGTCTTCCGCGAAGGCCTTGCCGGTCACCACATCCTGCGGCAGCGGGATACTCGTTTTCTCCATCAGGGCTTGGGCCTGGGGAATGAGGTCCTGCTCGCACAGGGACTTGCCCACCGGTTTGCCGGCGGCGGCGAGGAAGGTGTTGGCGATGCCGCCGCCGACCACCAGCTGGTCCACCTTCTCCGACAGGGTTTCCAGTACGGTGAGCTTGGTCGATACCTTGGAGCCGCCGACGATCGCGACCATGGGCCGCGCCGGGGCGGCCAGCGCCTGTTGCAGCGCGCGCAGCTCGCCCTCCAGCAGCGGCCCCGCGCAGGCGGCGGGGGCGAATTTCGCCACGCCGTGGGTGGAGGCCTGCGCGCGGTGCGCGGTGCCGAAGGCGTCCATGACGAAAATATCGCACAGCCCGGCGTAGGCCTGCGCCAGCTCGTCGTCGTCGGCCTTCTCGCCCGGGTTGAAGCGCACGTTTTCCAGCAGGGCGACCTCGCCGTCGTTGAGCTCCACGCCCAGGCGCCAGTCCTGCACCAGGATGACGCGCTGGCCCAGCAGCTGTTCCAGGTGGCGCGCGACCGGCGCGAGCGACAGCGCCTCGTCGAACTCACCCTCGGTCGGCCGCCCCAGGTGTGACATCAGGATCACCTTCGCACCGGCCTCCACCGCCTGGCGCACGGTGGGCAGGGCGGCGCGGATGCGCGCATCCGAGGTCACCGCGCCGTCCTTCACCGGCACATTGAGATCCTCGCGAATCAGCACCCGCTTGCCCGCCAGCGCCTGCTCGCGCATCAGGTCCACCGTCAATGTCATGTGTGTCTCTCTCCCTGTCTCGCCCGGTTCGCGTGTCGCCTGTGCCGCGCCAGCGGCTCGCGCCGCCGCCCGCGGGTCACCCTACAGCCCCGCCCAGTAGTGGGCGACATCGAGCATGCGGTTGGCGTAGCCCCACTCGTTGTCAAACCAGGTCAGCACCTTCACCAGGCGGCTGCCGCTGACGCGCGTCTGGCTGGCATCGACGATGCTGGAGCGGGGATCGTGGTTGAAATCACAGGATGCCAGAAGCTCCTCGGTGTAGCCAAGCACGCCGGCGAAGCGCGACTGTGACGCCTGCCGCAAAATCCGGTTTATCTGCGCGGTATCGGTGTCGCTGCGCGTCTGCACGGTCAGGTCCAGCGCCGACACGTTGAGTGTCGGCACACGCAGCGCCTGGCCGCTGAAGCGTCCGCCCATGGCCGGCAGCACGCGTTCCACGCCGCGCGCCAGCGCCGTGTCCACCGGGATGATCGAGCCCGAGGCCGCGCGTGTCTTGCGCAGGTCCGTGTGGTGGTAGGCATCCAGCACCGGCTGGTCGTTCATCACCGAGTGGATGGTGGTGATGGTACCGCTTTCTATGCCGACGCTGTCTTCCAGGGCGCAGATCACCGGGACAATGCCATTGGTGGTGCAGGAGGCGTTGGAGACGATGCGGTGCTCCGCGCGCAGCCCGTCGTGGTTGACGCCGTAGACCACCGTGTAGTCCACGTCGGCCTGGGCGGGCTGGGAAAACAGCACCCGGCCGGCGCCGCGGTCCAGGTGCTTCTGCGCGCTGGCGCGGTCGGAGAACGCGCCACTGCACTCCAGCACCATATCCACGCCCAGGTCGCCCCAGGGCAGGTCATCTACCGCGGCGTGGTTGAGCAGGGTGATCTCGTCACCCTCCACCTGCAGGCGCTCGTTCTGCCCGGCCAGGGCCGCGGGAAAGCGCCCGTGGGTGGAGTCGTAGCGCGTCAGGTGCAGCACCGTGGTGGCGTCGGCGATCTCGTTGATCGCGACGATACTCAGGTCACGGCGCAGCGGGCTCTCGTACAGCGCGCGCAGGATGCAACGGCCGATCCTGCCGTAGCCGTTGATGGCCAGCCGCAACAAGGCCCAAGACCCCTAGAGAAGGATGTCTTCGACGGTCGCGACCACGTTGTCCACGGTGAAACCGAAGTATTTCATCAGCTCGCCGCCCGGGGCCGATTCGCCGAAGCTGCTCATGCCCACCACGCGCCCGTCCAGGCCGACGAACTTGTACCAGTAGTCGACGTGGCCCGCTTCGATCGCCACCCGGGCCAGCACATCGCTGGGCAGGACGGATTCGCGGTAGGCGGCGTCCTGCTGTTCGAACACTTCCGCGCAGGGCATGGAGACCACTCGCACAGCGCGTCCGGCCACGGACAACCGTTCGGCGGCGCCCATCGCCAGCTGCACCTCGGAGCCGGTGGCCAGCAGGATCACCTCGGGGTCGCCGGCGCAGTCGCGCAGGATATAGGCGCCGCGGGTGATGCCCTGTAACTGCTGCGCATCGCGCTCCTGGTGAGGCAGACCCTGGCGCGAGAAGATCAGCGCGGCGGGGCCGTCGCGACGCTCGATAGCCGCCTTCCAGGCCACCGCGGACTCGACGCTGTCGCAGGGTCGCCAGGTGTGCAGGTTGGGGGTGACGCGCAGCGCGGTCAGCTGCTCGACCGCCTGGTGCGTGGGCCCGTCCTCGCCCAGGCCGATGGAATCGTGGGTGAAGACGAAGATCGACTGCTGGCGCATCAGCGCCGCCATGCGCACGGCGTTGCGCGCGTATTCCATGAAGATGAGGAAGGTCGCACCGTAGTTGATGAAGCCGCCGTGCAGCGCGATGCCGTTCATGATCGCCGCCATGCCGAATTCACGCACACCGTAGTAGAGGTAGTTGCCGTCGGCGTCGGCGGCGCTCACCGGCTTCGCGCCGCTCCACAGGGTGAGGTTGGAACCGGCCAGGTCGGCGGAACCGCCGAGCAACTCGGGCAGCAGCGGACCGTAGGCGTTGAGGCAGTTCTGCGACGCCTTGCGCGAGGCGATGCTGGCGCCCTCCGCCTGGCACTGCTCGACGTAGGCCTGGGCGCGAGCGGAGAAGTCCGCGGGCAGCTCACCGGCCAGGCGGCGGCGCAGCTCCGCGGCCAGTTCCGGGTGCGCCGCGGCATAGGCGTCCATGGCCTCATCCCAGCTCTGCTCCTGCGCGGCGCCGCGCTCGCGCGCATCCCAACCGGCGTAGACATCCTCGGGAATCTCGAAGGGAGGGTGCTGCCAGCCCAGCGCCTCGCGCGTGGCCGCCACCTCGTCCTCGCCGAGGGCGGCGCCGTGACAGGATTCCGAGCCCTGCTTGTTCGGCGCACCCTTGCCGATGACGGTGCGGCAACAGATCAGCGTCGGCCTGTCGCCCTCGCCGCGCGCGGCCTCGATCGCCGCGCGTACCGCCTCGGGGTCGTGGCCGTCCACTGCGGGAATCACCTGCCAGCCGTAGGCGGCGAAACGCGCGGGGGTGTCGTCGGTGAACCAGCCCGGCGCGCCATCGGCCCCGGCGACCTCGCCGTCGATGGAGATGCCGTTGTCGTCGTAGAAGGCGACGAGCTTGCCCAGCCCGAGGGTGCCGGCGAGGGAGCAGACCTCGTGGGAGATGCCCTCCATAAGACAGCCGTCGCCCAGGAAAACGTAGGTGAAGTGATCAATCACTTCGTGTCCAGGCCTGTTGAACTGGGCAGCCAGCACTTTTTCCGCCAGGGCCATGCCAACCGCGTTGCTGACCCCCTGGCCGAGCGGGCCGGTGGTGGTCTCCACCCCCGGCGTGTAGCCGTACTCGGGGTGGCCGGGGGTTTTACTGTGCAGCTGGCGGAAGTTCTCGATCTCCGCCATGGGCAGGTCATAGCCGCTCAGGTGCAGCAGGGAATAGATGAGCATGGAGCCGTGGCCGTTGGACAGCACGAAGCGATCGCGATTGGGCCAGCCGGGGTTGCCGGGGTTGTGGCGCAGGAAATCGTTCCACAGCACCTCGGCGATATCGGCCATCCCCATGGGTGCGCCGGGGTGGCCGCTGTTGGCCTTCTGCACGGCGTCCATGCTGAGGGCGCGGACGGCGTTCGCGAGGGTGTTGCGGGGCGCGGACATGGGATTCTCCAAGGCTGCCTGGGACATTGCGGGGGGCTCCTGCTCGTGGGGGCGCTATTTTCCCGTAAGCGGCTGCCCGGGGCAATCGAAACGGTGGAAAATTCGCCAGGGGGCCGCGGGTCGCGAAGCAGGGAGGCCTGACCGCCACGAACCCTGAAGACACTCAAAAGTCGGGGTTTTTCAGCGGGACCCGCATCGACGCCAGCTAAGCCGGGGATTGTATCTCCCTGTAAAATATGAGGTTTAGGCGATACAGATTGTTCTGCGACCGGGTTCACATTTCTATATCGAAATATTTTGATGCAGCTGGAAAGGCCTGCTAGACTCCCCGCCCATGCTATCGCCAAACACCACCAGAATAATGGGCGAGGCAGGGGATTCGGCAGAGCCTGACCAGCAGTTCACCGCTCTAACCGGCCTGTGCAAGGCCAGTGCCGACACCCTGCGTCTGCTGATCCTGCGCGTCCTGCGCAGCGACTCTTTTGGTGTCTCCGAGCTGTGCGCCATTTTCGACATGCGCCAACCCGCCCTGAGCCACCACCTCAAGGTGCTGGCCGGTGCCGGGCTGGTCGCCGCCCGCCGCGAGGGCAACTACATGTTCTACCGCCGCGCGGAGCTGGGGCAGCACCCTGACCTGGAGGCCCTGCAACACGCCATCTTCGACACCGTGGACCGCATCGACCTGCCGCCGCGGGTGCGCGCGCGCCTGGCCGACCTGCAGCACCGGCGCGAGGAGAACTCGCACAACTTCTTCCGCGACAACGCGCACAAGTTTCGCCAGCAACAGGACCTGATCGCCAGTTACGCACAGTACGCGGATGTGGTCGCCAAGGTCCTGCTGGACGCCCCGCTGCGGCGGCGCCGCAGCGCGCTGGAGGTCGGCCCGGGGGACGGTTCCTTCCTGCTGGAGCTGGCGCCGCTGTTCGACCGCGTGGTGGCCCTGGACAACGCGCCGGGCATGCTCGAGCGGGCGCGGCAGACCGCGGCGGCGGCGCACAATATCGAGTTCGTCAGCGGTGACACCCGCAGCCCGCGCCTGCGCGAACTGCGCGCCGACTGTGTGGTCATGAACATGGTCCTGCACCACACCCCGGCGCCGGGTGAAGTGCTGGCCGATGTCGCGGCCTGTCTCGCCCCGGGCGGCGTGGTGCTGGTCACCGACCTGTGCAGCCACGACCAGGGCTGGGCCAGGGAGAACTGCGGCGACCTGTGGCTGGGCTTCGAACCGGAGGACCTGGGAAACTGGGCCCGCGACGCGGGACTGACGGATATCGCCAGCGTCTACCTGGCGCAACGCAACGGCTTTCAAATCCAGGTGCGGCTGTTCGGCCGGCCTGACATATCAACAAAGGGATAAACACTATGAGCGAGTACGCTGTATTTACTTCAGAATCCGTTTCCGCGGGTCACCCGGACAAGATGGCGGACGCGATTTCCGACACGATCCTGGACTTCATCCTGAAGGGCGACATCAATGCGCGCGTGGCCGTGGAAACGATGGTCAAGACCGGCATGGCCATCGTCGCCGGCGAGGTGACCACCTCCACGCCCATGGACGACCTCGAGGAGGCCATCCGCGCGACCATCAACGAGATCGGCTACGACAATTCCGACGTCGGTTTCGACGGCCACAACTGCGCCGTGCTCAACGCCATCGGCAAGCAGTCCCCGGACATCTCCATGGGTGTCACCGAGGGAGAGGGCGCCCACGCGGAACAGGGCGCCGGCGACCAGGGCCTGATGTTCGGTTACGCCACCAACGAGACCGAGGTGCTGATGCCCGCGCCCATCCACTACTCGCACCGCCTGGTCGAAAAGCAGGCTGAATTGATGAAGGACGGCACCCTGTCCTGGCTGCGCCCGGACGCCAAGAGCCAGGTGACCCTGCGCTACGAAGGCGGCAAGCCGGCGGCCATCGACGCGGTGGTGCTGTCCACCCAACACGATCCCGACATCAGCCAGTCCGATATCCACGAGGCGATCATGGAGCACGTCATCAAGCCCGTGCTGCCGGCCGAGTGGCTGCATGATGGCACCCTCTATCACATCAACCCGACCGGCAACTTCGTCATCGGCGGCCCGGTCGGCGACTGCGGCCTGACCGGGCGCAAGATCATCGTCGACACCTACGGCGGCATGGCGCGCCACGGCGGCGGCGCCTTTTCCGGCAAGGACCCGTCCAAGGTAGACCGCTCCGCGGCCTACGCCGGTCGCTACGTGGCCAAGAACATCGTGGCGGCAGGCCTGGCCGACCGCTGCGAGATCCAGGTGTCCTACGCCATCGGCGTGGCAGAGCCCACCTCCATCTCCATCAACACCTTCGGCACCGGCAAGCTCGCCGACGACAAGATCGAGGCCCTGGTGCGCGAGCACTTCGACCTGCGCCCCAAGGGTCTGATCGCCATGCTCGACCTGAAGCGCCCGATCTACAAGAAGACCGCCGCCTACGGCCATTTCGGCCGCGAGGACGCGGACTTCACCTGGGAAAAAACCGACAAGGCGGAGGCACTGAAGGCCGCGCTGTAAGCAAAACCAATGCCGCCCGGTACCAGGCGCTATTACCGTCACCCCCGCGCAAGCGGGGGTCCAGAAACACAACCAGGCGCCATTACCGTCACCCCCGCGCAAGCGGGGGCCCAGAAACACAACCAGGCGCCATTACCGTCACCCCCGCGCAGGCGGGGGTCCAGAAACGCAACCAGGACGTAATACCGTCACCCCCGCGCAAGCGGGGGTCCAGGAGCGACAAAACCATCACCAGCCCCCGCTCACGCGGGGACGACAATGTAAGCAAAGGACCAGACTCATGAGCCAAGCAGAACAACTGACAGACACCGACTACAAGGTCGCCGACATCTCCCTGGCGGAGTGGGGCCGCCGCGAAATCGACATCGCCGAAACCGAAATGCCGGCCCTGATGGCCATGCGCGCGAAATACACCGGCAGCAAGCCGCTGGCGGGAGCGAAAATTCTCGGCTGCATCCACATGACCATCCAGACCGCGGTGCTGATCGAAACCCTGCGCGAGCTGGGCGCCGAGGTGCGCTGGTCGTCCTGCAACATCTTCTCCACCCAGGACCACGCCGCCGCCGCGATCGCCGCCGCCGGTGTGCCCGTATTCGCCTGGAAGGGCGAGACCGAGGAGGAGTACGACTGGTGCATCGAGCAGACCATCCTCAAGGACGGCCAGCCCTGGGACGCCAACATGGTACTGGACGACGGCGGCGACCTCACCGCCATGCTGCACGAGAAGTACCCGCAGATGCTGGACAACATCCACGGCATCACCGAGGAGACCACCACCGGTGTGCACCGCCTCGAGGAAATGCTCAAGGCCGGCACGCTCAAGGTCCCCGCGGTCAACGTCAACGACTCCGTGACCAAGTCCAAGAACGACAACAAGTACGGCTGTCGTCACAGCCTGAACGACGCGATCAAGCGCGGCACCGACCACCTGATGTCGGGCAAGAAGGCGCTGGTCATCGGCTACGGCGACGTCGGCAAGGGCTCCTCACAGTCCCTGCGCCAGGAAGGCATGATCGTGAAGATCGCCGAGGTCGACCCGATCTGCGCCATGCAGGCCTGCATGGACGGCTTCGAGGTCGTATCGCCGTTCAGGGACGGCGTCAACGACGGCAGCGACGCCTGCATCAACACTGACCTGCTGCAGAACACCGACCTGGTGGTGACCACCACCGGCAACTACAACGTCTGCAACGCGGCCATGCTCAAGGCGCTGAAGAACGGCGCCGTGGTGTGCAACATCGGCCACTTCGACAACGAGATCGACACCGCCTTCATGCGCAGCAACTGGGACTGGGAAGAGGTCAAGCCCCAGGTGCACAAGGTGTACCGCGACCGCGCGGCCAACGATCACCTGATCCTGCTCTCCGAGGGCCGGCTGGTGAACCTGGGCAACGCCACCGGTCACCCCTCGCGCATCATGGACGGCTCCTTCTCCAACCAGGTGCTGGCGCAGATCTACCTGTACGAGCGCCGTTTCGCCGATCTCGAGCCGGAGATGAAGCAATCCGCGCTGAGCGTGGAAGTACTGCCGAAAAAGCTCGACGAGGAAGTCGCCATGCACATGATCGGCGGTTTCGGCGCGGTGCTCACGCGGCTGACCCCGGAGCAGGCGGATTACATCAACGTCGAGGTGGACGGCCCCTTCAAGCCGGACTCCTACAAGTACTGAGGCAGGACGCCACATGGCCAGGGAAACACCACGTATCAGCTTCGAGTTCTTCCCGCCGAAAACCCCGGGGGGTACGGACAAGCTACTGAACGAGGTCAGACCGGCGCTGAGCGAGCTGGAACCCGAGTTTTTCTCGGTGACCTACGGCGCCGGTGGCAGTACGCGCGACACCACCCTGGGGGTGGTGTCGGCGATCCGCGAGAAGGACATCGCGGTGGCGCCGCACCTCAGCTTCGGCGGCTCCGACGACGAGGCGGTGGCGCAGCTGTTGCAGCGCTACCGCGACATCGGCGTGCGCCGCATCGTCGCGCTGCGCGGCGACCGGCCCTCCGGCATGGGCGGGGCAACCCTCGTCTACGCCAACGAGCTGGTGCAGTTCATCCGCGAGCGTACCGGCGACCACTTCCACCTGGAGGTGGCGGCCTACCCGGAAATTCACCCGGAGGCGAAGGACTACGACAGCGATGTGCGCTTTCTCAAGGGCAAGTTCGACGCCGGCGCGGACAGCGCCATCACGCAGTTCTTCTACAACGTCGAGTCGTATTTCTATTTTCTCGACCAGTGCGCGGCCGCCGGCATCGACAAGCCGGTCTACGCGGGCATCATGCCACTGGCCAACTACGCGAACATCCGCCGCTTCGCCGGCAATACCGGCGCAGAAATCCCGCGCTGGATATGCCAGCGCATGGACGGCTTCGGCGACGACGTCGACAGCCAGGTGAAGTTCGGTACCGAGGTGGTCACGCAACTGTGCCAGACACTGCTGGAGAACGGCTGTCCCGGCATCCATTTCTACACCATGAACCAGGTCGAGCCGACCCGGGAGATCTACCACAACCTGGGCCTGCGACAGTAGGCCTGCGCTGGCCGACCTGTAGTAGGATGCGCGCATGCGCATTCCCCGTATCTACACCGCACAGACCCTGGACGCGGAGGCCGACTTCCAGCTGGAGGCCGGCCCCGCCGCGCATGTTGCGCGCGTACTGCGCATGGCCACGGGCGACGCGCTGCTGCTGTTCGACGGTCGCGGCGGCGAGTACCCGGCGACCATCACCGGGCTGGACCGCCACGCGGTGTCGGTGCGCACACAGCAGCGGCGCCAGGGCCTGGCGGAGTCACCACTGCACATCCACCTGGGCATCGCCGTGTCGCGCGGCGAGCGCATGGACTGGGTGGTGCAAAAAGCCACGGAGCTGGGCGTCGCCGCCGTCAGCCCGTTGCTGAGTGAACGCACCGGGGTAAAGCTCAACGCGCCGCGCGCGGAGAAAAAGCGCCGGCACTGGCAACAGGTGGCGATCAGCGCCTGCGAGCAGTGCGTCCGCTGCGACTTGCCCGAGATTCACCCGCTGGCGCCGTTGCCGGCGTGGCTGGATAGCGTCGATGCGCCCTGCCGCCTGCTGCTGCAGCCGGGCGCGAACGCCGCTGCGCCCGGCGCATCGCCGCGGCGCGTCGCGCTGCTGATCGGTCCCGAGGGCGGGTTTTCCCAGGGCGAGGTCGAGCTGGCGCAGGCCGCCGGCTTCCGCGGCCTGCAACTGGGGCCGCGCATCCTGCGTACCGAAACCGCGCCGCTGGCGGCCATCGCCGTGCTGCAGGCGCGCTGGGGCGACCTCGCCTGAGCGGCGCTAGGATTCTCCTGCGCCGGATTCTGGCGGCGCAGCGTCCTGCGGCGCATCCTCGACCGCCGTCGCCGCCGGCTTGCGCGGGGCGGCTTTCTTCCTGGCCGCAGCCTTCTTCTTCGCCGCGGCGCCGGCCTTCGGCTTGACCTTCGCTTTCGCCTTCGCCCTGGGTTTGGCCTGCGCCGCCAGCCATTGGCCGTGCGCCCACTCCAGGAACTTCGCCACCGCGTTGGCCTTGTGATCCGTGCGCACCGAGTGGAAAATTTCGAAGGCGTGCTGCGCCCCGGGCAACTCCGCGTACACCACCGCCTGCCGCGACTGCTCGCGCATGGCGGCGACAAATGCGCGCGCCTCTTCCACCCACACCAACGAGTCGTGGGTGCCGTGGATGACGAACATCGGCGGCGCGTCGGGGTTCACCTGGCTCAGCGGTGAAGCGCTATCCCACAGCTCCGGGTTTTCCTCGCGTGAACACTGCAGCACGCGGTCGGTGAGCATGTCGGCCATGGACATCTCCTCGCGGATGCCGTTGCGGTCGAGGAAGTCATACACGCCGTAGAAGGGAACCGCCGCCTGTACGGTGGTATCCACCTCCTCGAAGCCCGGCTGCCACTCCTTCCGGTTCGGCGTCAGCGCCGCCAGCGAACTCAGGTGGCCCCCCGCCGAACCGCCGGTGATGGCGATGAAGTCCGGGTTGCCGCCGTACTCGGCGATATTGGCGCGAATCCAGGCGATGGCGCGCTTGACATCGATGATGTGCGCGGGGAACGCCTCGCGCGGGCTCAGGCGGTAGTTGATGGCGACGGCGATCCAGCCGCGCTGCGCCATGTGGTACATCAGCGGCTTGCCCTGCTGCTCTTTCTCGCCGATCATCCACGCGCCGCCGTGTACCTGCAGCAGTACCGGATAACCCCCTTCCCGCGTCTCCTCGGGCTGGTAGATGTCCAGTTCATTGCGCACCCCCGCGTCGCCGTAACTGATGCCGCGGTGCTGTACCACGCCGGGGCGACGGAAATGAAAGGGGCGCAGCCAGCTGCGCGTGGCGATGTGGTCGCTGAGGGTGCCGTGCCGCTCGTCGGGAATCGCGGCGCGGTAGTGCTCGCCCAGGCCCTCGCGCAGCGCCTCGGTCAGATGCAGGGGGGTGTCCATCGCCTGGCAGTGCAGGTAGACCAGGCCCAGCCAGGACAGGGCAAACAGGGCCAGGCCGATCTGCGCCGTCGGATCGGCGAATACGCCGGTGAACGCCAGCATCGCCGTCAGCGCCACCTGCCACAGCAGGTGGATCAGCGCCAGTTCACCGGCGAGCCAGGCGCTGAGAAAATAAACGGGCACGCCCCAGTACAGGCGCCGCGCCTGCACGATGGCGGTCCAGGTACAAACGATGCTGACGAGCGACAAAAAGAAATAGAATCCGGCCATGATGGAACGCTGCTCCACGGGTGAAGTTCTGCACAAGGCTACCATTCTAGCAGGCGCGGCCGTTGTCGGCGCCAGCTCGACCGGTTGCCGGCCAGGCAGCGGCGACGCGGCGGGAACAATTCACCGCTGCAGGTATCCCAGTGTAAAGAACGGTAAAACCTGCCCGCGGGGCCGACGTTGTCGATAAAATATACCGCTGTCGAGTCTCGGATAGATTACTTGTATTTTCGCGCCACACGTCGGATCCGGTTTTTGCGCCAACTGCGCCTGCCCTGCGGCATGTTGCTGCTGTCCTGCCTGTGCGCCTGCGCCACCTCCGCGATCAGCCCGCAGGCCCGCGACCCGCAGCTGCCGCAGCGCTGGCAGCAGCCCGCGGCGCCCGCCGCGACCGCTCCCGCGGCGGGCTGGCTGCAGGAACTGGACAGCGCGCCACTGGAACAACTGGTGGCGGAATCGCAGGCCGCCAATTACACCCTGGCGCGACAGCGCGCGCGGGTGGAAGAGCTGCGCCAGGGCGTGACCGTGGAAGCCGCGGCGCTGTGGCCGCAGGTGTCGGCGGAAGTAGGCGCCGCGCGCAGCAAGGTGGACGGCAGCGATTCCAACAATGCGGACGTGACACTGTGGCAGGCCGACGTGGCGCTGGACTGGGAGCTGGACATCTGGGGCAAGCTGTCCGATCGCCAGCGGCAGGCCGCGCTGGCGGCGCTGCGCGAGCAGCAAATCCAGCTGGCGGCGGAGGTCGCCACCGGCTGGTTCAGCACCCTGGCCAACGCGCAGCTGGAGGCGCTGCTGGCGCAGCGCCTGGACAACGTCAGCGCCGACCTGGCCAGTCTGCAACAGGGCTACCGGCGCGGCCTGTTCGAGGCGCGCGATGTCTACCTCAGCCGCAACACCGTGGCTGACAGCCGCGCCAACCTCGCCGGCCAGCAGCAGGCCTACCAGGAAGCGCGCGCCGCGCTACAACTGTCGCTGGCGCGCTACCCCAGCGGTCGCGGTCCGGCCCTGCAGGGCGAGCTGCCGGAGCTGCGCCCGGTCACCGCGGCGGGCACCCCGGCGCTGTTGCTGCAGCGCCGCTCCGATATCCAGGGCGCCTGGCTGGAGTTACTGGCCGCCGACGCCGGCCTGGCGGCGGCGCACAAGGACCGCTTTCCCTCCTTTTCCCTGGTGGGACGCGCCGGGCGCACCTCCGGCGACCTGGACAACCTCGTCGACGTCGGGCTGTCCAGCTGGAGTATCGGCGCCAGCCTGGCGCAACCCCTGTTCCAGGCGGGCCGGCTGCAGGCGCTGGAGGCGCAGGCCCGGGCGCGGGTCGTACAGGCGGAGAAGGCCTACCTGGACACGGTCTACACGGCGCTGGCGGAGGTCGAGCGCCTGCTCAGCGCGGAGCTCACCCTGCGCCAGCAGCTGGATGCCCAGCGCGAATCGCGCCAGAACGCCAATATTGCCTACGAACTGTCGCTGCAACAGTACGAACGCGGCCTGGTGGATTACACCACGGTGCTGGAAGCCCAACGGCGCGCCTTTGACGCCCAGACCGCGGTTATCCAGCTGCACTACCAGGTCATCGCCAACCGCATCGAACTGTACCGCGCGCTGGGCGGCGATTTCGCCCTGCCCGACACCACCACAACCTGAGTACCGGCCGCCATGAGCCCACACAGCGATCCCTCCCCGAACCGCCTGCGCAGACTGCTGCCCCTGTTGGTGCTGGCCGCCCTGCTCGCGCTGGCCGCGCTGGCCCTGCTCAACCCGCCCTCGGCGCAGCGTTCGGAGCCGGACCTGGTGCCGCAGCTCACGGTAGAGACGGTCCAGGTGCGCCCGCGCGACTACCAGGTGGTGGCGGACAGCTTCGGCACCGTACAGCCGCGCACCCAGAGCCGCCTGGTGTCCCAGGTAGGCGGCGAGGTGGTCTGGGTCAGCCCGCAGTTCCGCGATGGCGGCGTGTTCGCCGCCGGCGATACCCTGCTGCGCATCGACGACCGGGACTACGCCGCGGATGTGCAGATCGCGCGCGCGCAGTTGTTCGCCGCGCAACAGGCGCTGGCCGAGGAGCAGGCCCTGTCGCAGCAGGCGCTGGCCGACTGGCAACGCCTGGGCGCGGGCGAGGAGGCCGACGAACTGGTGTTGCGCAAACCGCAGCTGCGCGCGGCCCAGGCGCGGGTGGCCTCGGCACAGGCGGAGCTGCGCAAGGCGGAGCTGAGCCTGGAGCGCACCGCGGTGGTGGCGCCCTTCGCCGGCCGCATTCTCAGCACCGCGGTGGACCTGGGCGAGGTGATCGGCAGCAGCAGCCAGCTGGCGCAGATCTACGCCAGTGACTACGTGGAGATACGCCTGCCGCTGGCCAACGCCGACCTGGAGTTTGTGAACCTGCCCGAGCCAGGCCCACCGGGCACTGAAAATGCGGGCTCCACGGTGGAAGTAAGCATTCACTCCAGTCTTAGTGGCAGCCACTGGCCGGGGCGCCTGGTACGCACCGAGGCGGCCATCGACAGCAGCGCGCGCCAGTTGCACGTGGTGGCCCAGGTCGACGACCCTTTCGGGCTGCAGCGCGACACCGGGCGCAAGCCGCTGAAGATCGGCGAGTACGTCACCGCCAGCATCGCCGGGCGCCACCTGGAGGATGCCATCGTCATCCCCAACAGCACCATCTACCAGGGCGCCTACGTCTACCTGGTGCGCGAGGGCCTGCTGCAACGCCAGGCGGTGCAGGTCGCCTGGCAGAACGAGAGCGACGCGGTCATCGCCGGCGGCCTGCAGGCCGGTGACGAGCTGGTGACGACCACACTGGGCCAGGTGACCTCGGGCACCCCGGTGCGGGTGCAGGGCCGCGACCGCACCCTGGTCGAGGGCGCCGCCGGCGCGCCCGACGCCTGGCGGGCCAGCGGCCCGGGGCCGTCGCGCGGACACGGGGGTGCGCGGCCGTGATCGCATGGTTTACCCGCAACGCCGTGGCGGCCAACCTGCTGATGTTCAGCATCATCGTCGGCGGCCTGCTGGCGTTGCAGACCGAACTCACCCTGGAGATATTCCCCGACGCCGAGCCCGACACGATCAGCATCGGCGTGACCCTGCGCAGCGCCACGCCCGAGGACGTGGAACTGGGGGTCACCTCGCGCATCGAGGACGCCGTGCAGGATATCGAGGGTATCGATCGCATGATCAGCGAGTCGGTCGAGGGCTCCGCCTCGGTCACCCTGGAGCTGGAGGACGGCTACGACCCGCGCGACGTGCTGGACGACGTGAAAAGCCGCGTGGACGCCATCAATACCTTTCCCGCGGAAGCGGAGAAGCCGGTCATCAGCCTGGCGCTGCGCAAGCGCGCGGTCATCGACGTGGTGGTGGCCGGGGAACTGGCGGAGGACGAGTTGCTCGCCTTCGCCGAGCAGGTGCGCGACGACCTGCTGCGTATCGACGGCATCACCCAGCTGGAGCTGACCTCGGTACGCGACTACGAAATCGCCGTGGAGGTGTCCCAGGACCGCCTGCGCCAGTACGGCCTGACCCTGGAGCAGGTCTCCCGGGCCATCGGCGACAGCTCGGTGGATATCTCCGCCGGCAACATGCGCGCCGCCGGCGGCGACGTGCTGATACGCTCCAAGGGGCAGGCCTACCGCCGTGCGGACTTCGAGCGCATCGTCGTGAAGACCAACGCCGACGGCAGCATCATCCGCCTGGGGGATGTGGCGCGCATCGACGACGGCTTCGAGGAAGAGGCCATGAAGACCCTGTTCAACAGCCAGCCCGCGGCCTTCGTCAAGGTCTACCGGGTCGGTGAGCAGAGCGCCCTGGACGTGGCCGGCAAGGTCAAGGACTATATCGCCGCGCGCCAGGCGGGGCTACCCGTGGGGGTGAAACTGGGCTACTGGGACGACGACTCCACCGTGCTCAGGTCGCGCCTGGGCACCATGCTCACCAGCGCCCTGGAGGGCGCGGCGCTGGTGATTTTGCTGCTGACCCTGTTCCTGCGCCCGGCCATCGGTTTCTGGGTCTTCATCGGCATCCCGGTATCCTTCCTCGGCGGCATCATCGTCATGGGGCTGACCGACACCACGCTGAACGTGATGAGCGCCTACGGCTTCATCATTGCGGTGGGGCTGGTGGTCGACGACGCGATCGTCACCGGGGAAAACGTCTACACCCACCTGCGCTCCAGCGAAAGCGGCGTGGACGCGGCGATACGCGGCACCCAGGAAGTTGCCGTGCCGGTGACCTTCGGCGTGCTCACCACCATCGCCGCGTTCCTGCCCATCGCCTTCCTGGACGGTCACCTGGGCAATATGTTCGGTGTCATCCCGGCAGTGGTGATCCCGGTGCTGCTGTTCTCGCTGGTGGAGTCCAAGTTCGTCCTGCCGGCCCACCTGGCGCACATCCGCATATACGGCGAGGGCGCGCGGGGTCGCTGGAGCCAGTGGCAGAACCGCTTCGCCTCCGGTTTCGAGAGCGCCATCGCGCGTTACTACCAGCCCCTGCTACGCCTGGCGACGGCGCACCGCTACACCACCCTGGCCGCGTTCACCGGCATGTTGTTGCTGATCGTGGCGCTGATCACCAGCGGCTGGACCCGCTTCGTTTTTTTCCCCAACGTCGAGGGCCAGACAGGCCGGGTCGTGCTGACCATGCCGGTGGGCACGCCCTTCGAGGTCACCGATGCGCAGATCCAGCGCATCACCGACGCGGCGCTGGCCCTGCAGGACAAGTACCGCGACCCGGACAGCGGCGCCAGCCCTATCGTCAACGTGCTCACCGTGGCCGGCTCCGGCGGCGGCCGTGGCGCCAGCTCCAACGCCGGGCGCGTCACCTTCGAGGCCACCCCCAGCCAGGAGCGCGGCCCCGAGATGAGCGTCGCCCGCCTGGTCAACGAGTGGCGCGAGATGGTGGGGGACGTGCCCGGCGCGGAGACCCTCACCTTCCGCTCCAGCATGTTCCGCCCCGGCGAGCCCATCGACATCCAGCTCAGCGGCAAGTCCCTGGCCACCCTGGACGAGGTCGGGGAGCAGGTGAAGGCGCAGCTGGCGCGGTACGCCGGCGTGTTCGACATCGCCGACAGCCTGTCCGACGGCAAGGAGGAGCTGTACATCGAGCTCACCGGCCAGGGCCATGTGCTGGGCCTGACGCGCAGCGACGTGGTCGGCCAGGTCGGCCGAGCCTACAAGGGCGCCCAGGCGCAGCGCATCCAGCGCGGCCGCGACGACATCCGCGTACTGGTGCGCCTGCCTCGCGGCGAGCGCAGTACGGTGGAAACGCTGCAGTCACTGCTTATCGAGACGCCCTCGGGGGGCCAGGTACCGCTGAGCCACGTGGCGCGCCTGGAACCGGGCAAGGGCCCCTCGCGCATCCGTCGCGTGGACGGCTACCGCGTGCTCAACATCACCGCCGACGTGGTCAAGGAAGAGGTGAACATGACCGCCCTGCAGGGCGACATCACCGCCTACCTCGACCAGCTCCTGCAACAGTACCCCTCGGTGAGCTACACCCTGGAGGGCGAGGCGCGGGAGCAGCGCAAGTCCTTCGGCAGCATGCAGGCAGGGCTGATCGCGGTGCTGTTCATCATCTACTGCCTGCTGGCGCTGCCCCTGCGCTCCTACACCCAGCCGCTGGTGGTCATGTCGGTCATCCCCTTCGGCATGATCGGCGCGGTGCTCGGCCACTGGCTGCTGGGCCACGCGCTGACCCTGCAGAGCCTGCTCGGCGGCATGGCGCTGGTGGGCATACTGGTCAACGACTCGCTGGTGCTGGTGGACTACTGCAACCAGCGGCTGCGCGCCGGCGAAACCCTGGACACGGCGGTGATCAACGCCGGTGTGTCGCGTTTCCGCCCGGTGTTCCTCACCTCCATGACGACGTTCCTGGGCCTGTTGCCACTGCTCACCGAGCGCTCCACCGAGGCCCAGTTCCTCATCCCCATGGCGATATCCCTGGCCTTCGGCATCCTCTTCGCCACGCTGATCACGCTGTTGCTGGTGCCCACCAACCTGCTCATCGGCCAGGACATCCGCCGCTGGCTGGGGGGCGGGCACGGCGCGGGACAGGTCGCCGCCAGTGGCAGTTCCTGAATGTGCGCGGCGCGGCTGCCGGCCTTGCGCCGCCCCCGGGCAGCGCGTAACGTAGCAGGCCGTTTGCGCGACGAGACCGACGCATGAGTATAAAACTGGGCGTGGTGATGGATCCCATCGCCGCCATCAACTACAAAAAGGACACCACGCTGGCCATGCTGTGGGCCGCCGCCGCGCGCGACTGGCAGCTGTTCTACATGGAGCAGGGCGACCTCTACCTGGAGCAGGGCGTGCCCCGCGCGCGCATGGCGCCACTGGAGGTGTACCGCGACCCGCAGACGTGGTTCAGCCTGGGTGAGCCGCGGGATGCGCCGCTGGCGGACCTGGACGTGATCCTCATGCGCAAGGACCCGCCGTTCGACAACGAATACATCTATTCCACCTACATACTGGAGGCCGCGGAGCGCCTCGGCACCCTGGTGGTGAACCGCTGCCAGAGCCTGCGCGACTGCAACGAGAAGGTGTTCGCCACGCAGTTCCCGCAGTGCTGCCCGCCGGTGCTGGTCAGCGCCGACATGGCGCGCCTGAAAGACTTCCACGCCGAGCATCGCGACGTCATCTTCAAGCCGCTGGACGGCATGGGCGGCGACGCCATTTTCCGCGCCAGGCACGACGACCCCAACGTCAGCGTGATCCTGGAAACGCTGACCGGCCACGGCCGGCACAGCATCATGGCGCAGCGCTACATTCCCGAGATCGTCGACGGCGACAAGCGCATCCTGCTGATCGACGGCGAACCCGTGCCCTACTGCCTGGCGCGGGTGCCCCTGGTAGGGGAGACGCGCGGCAACCTCGCCGCCGGCGGCACCGGCGTGCCGCAAGCGCTGACCGAGCGCGACCGCTGGATCGCGGCGCAGGTGGGTCCCGCGCTGCGTGCAAGGGGCCTGCTGTTCGCCGGCATCGACGTCATCGGTGACTACCTGACGGAAATCAACGTCACCAGCCCCACCTGTATTCGGGAAATTGACGCAGGTTTTGATCTGGACATCGGCGGCGATCTCATGGAATGTATCCAGGGGGAATTGACTAAAAGGTCATCATAAGGCCGATGTACTACCTGGGGACGGGGCAGCTGGTCGACACGCGGTTTCGCAACGCCGTTGCACTGGCGCTGGCGCTGCATGCCGCGCTGATCCTGGGCGTCAGTTTCGAGGCCTCACAGGGCCGTTACGACACCCCCCAGATCGAGGTCACCCTGGCCACCCTGCCCAGCGAACACGCCCCCGATGACGCCAGCAATATCGCCGCCGCCAACCAGCAGGGCAGCGGCAACCTCGACGACTACAACCAGGTGAGCAGCCGGGACCCGTTGCCCCTGCCCGGCGTGACCGAGCAACAGAGCGCCCGCCGCCTGCCGGCGGAACACGACGCCAGCTACCAGGATGCGCTGACCACCACGGCGATCGCCGAGCGCATCGTCAATACCCGCATCGACGAACGCGACCGCGAGCAGGTCAGGCTGGACGGCATCAACCCGGAGGTGGACAGGCTCAACCGCGAGCTGGCCAGCTTGCAGGCGGAGCTGGCGGAGCAGACCAACGACTACTCGCAGCGCCCGCGTGTGCGCCGCCTGACCGCCGCCTCGGCAAAACAGTCCGTCGACGCGGCCTACCTGCTGGACTGGCGCCGCCGCCTGGAGGCGGTGGGCAACCAGTACTACCCCGAGGCGTCTGTGCGCTACGGCATCTACGGCGACCTGCGCCTGCTGGTGGTCATCCGCTCCGACGGCAGCCTCGAGGACATCCAGGTGCTGTCCTCCTCGGGCTACGCCGTGCTCGATGAGGCGGCGATAAAAATCGTGCGCATGGCGGCGCCCTACTCGCCCTTTCCCGCGGAACTACGCGCCACCACCGACAAGCTGGAGATCATCCGGACATGGCAATTCCAGCAGAACCAGCTAAGCTCAAACCAGGGCGCCGGGCCGATGGCAGGCGCCCTTTGAGCGACCCATGCGTCACCCGGGGGAACGAGCATCGCCATGTCCGGACAGTTTTCTGTCAATACCGCGCGCAGCAGCGACTGCCTGCGCGATCACTTCCTGCTCGCCATGCCCGGACTGACCCAGGGCATTTTCTCGCACAGCATTACCTATATCTGCGAACACGGTGAAAGCGGCGCCATGGGCATCATCGTCAACCAGCCACTGGACCTGACGGTGAAGGAGATTTTCGAGCACCTGCAGATCACCGCGCGCGGGGACTTCTCCGGCATGCCGGTCATGGCGGGCGGCCCGGTGCAGATGGACCACGGTTTCGTGCTGCACCGCAACTGCGACAAGACCTGGGAGGCCAGCCTCAAAGTCACCGCGGAGATCACGCTGACCACCTCGCGCGATATCCTGCGCGCCATCGCCAATGACGAGGGCCCCGGGGATCACCTCATCGCACTGGGCTACGCCGGCTGGGCCGCCGGCCAGCTGGAGCAGGAGCTGGCGGAAAACAGCTGGCTCACCCTGCCCGGTGACAGCGACATCATTTTCTCCACCCCCGCCGAACAGCGCCTGGGGGCCGCCGCCGCGCAACTGGGCATCGATATGAATCTCATATCGGGGCAGGCCGGCCACGCCTGAACACGCCGCGGGGGCGCAGTGAGTTCACCACCGGTTATTACCGTCATCGCCTTCGACTTCGGCCTGCGCCAGGTCGGCGCGGCCGTGGGCAACAGCCAGTTGCGCACCAGCGACAGCCTGCCGGTGCTGCGCGCCCGCGACGGCGTGCCCGACTGGGACGCGCTGCAGCGCCTGGTGCAGGAGTGGCAGCCGGACCTGCTGGTGGTCGGCGACCCGCTGAACATGGACGGCAGCGACAGCCAGCTGTGCGCCAGGGCGCGGCGCTTCGCGCGCCAGTTGCACGGCCGCCTGCGCCTGCCGGTGGAGCTGTGCGATGAGAGGCTGAGCAGTTTCGAGGCGAAACAGGCCCTGCGCGAGGCCGGTCACCGCGGCGACTACAAACGCGCGCCCGCCGACAGCCTGGCGGCGCAGCTCATCCTGCGCACGTGGTTTGCGGAGGGCGGCCGCCCGGCCGTATGAGCGCGGTCAGCGCCCCATGAACTGGCCCTGGTCGTCCTCGTCGCCGTAGGTGAGGCCGATGTCGTCCAACCCGCCGCCGCCCTCGCCGCGCTCGTGCATCTTGATCTGCAGGCGCACGTCGTTGGCGGAGTCGGCGAAGCGCACCGCGTCCTCGCTGCTGATCAACCCTTCCTTGTAGGCCTTGACCAGCGACTGGTCCAGTGTCTGCATGCCCAGTTCGGTGGACTTGGCCATCAGGTCCTTGATCAGGTGAACCTCGCCCTTGCGGATGTAATCGGCCACCAGCGGCGAGTTCAGCAACACCTCGACCACCGGTGTGCGCCCCTTGCCGTCCGCCCGCGGAATGAGCTGCTGCGCGACCATGGACCTGAGGTTGAGTGACAGGTCCATCCACACCTGGCGGTGCAGTTCCGCCGGGAAGAAACTCTGGATACGGTCCAGGGCCTGGTTGGCGTTGTTGGCGTGCAGCGTGCACAGGCACAGGTGGCCGGTCTCGGCGAAGGTGAGCGCCTGCTGCATGGTTTCCGCGGAGCGCACCTCGCCGATGAGGATTACGTCCGGCGCCTGGCGCAGGGTGTTTTTCAGCGCGACATCGAAAGACTCCGTATCCATACCCACCTCGCGCTGGGTGATAATGCAGCCGGCGTGCTCGTGAATGTACTCGATCGGGTCCTCGATACTGATGATGTGGCCGCGGCTGTTGTGGTTGCGGTAACCCACCATCGCCGCCAGGGACGTGGACTTGCCGGTGCCGGTGGCGCCGACGAAAATCACCAGGCCGCGCTTGGTCATGGCCAGGTCGCGGATGATCGGCGGCAGCCCCAGCTCATCGATGGTGGGGATTTCCGTGTTGATGCGCCTGACCACCAGTCCGCATTTGCCGCGCTGCACGAACGCACTGGCGCGGAAACGGCCCAGGTCGTCGGTATTGATCGCGTAGTTGCACTCGTTGTGTTCGAGGAATTCCTTCTTCTGCGCCTCGGACATGGTGGACACCACCAGGGCCTGCGCCTGCGCGTCGCTCAGCGGTCGCTCCGCGATGGGAAAGATCTGGCCATCGACCTTGATACTCGGCGGCGCGTCGGCGGCGATGAACCCGTCCGACGCCCCCTCCTTGACAACCCTGGCGAGCAAATCCCTGATATTCATATTGGCCTCCCCTGTCTCCCGCTGCCTCCGGCGCCCTAGAAGTTCTCCGGCATGCGCGCCTTCTCGCGGGCGATTTCGCGGGTGATGACGTGTTTTTCCACCAGTTCTTCCAGGCACTGGTCCATGGTCTGCATGCCCACCGCACTGCCGGTCTGGATAGCCGAGTACATCTGCGCGACCTTGTCCTCGCGGATCAGGTTGCGGATGGCCGAGGTGCCGCGCATGATTTCATGCGCGGCGACACGACCGCCGCTGGCGCGCTTGAGCAGGGTCTGCGATACCACCGCCTGCAGCGACTCGGACAGCATGGAACGCACCATGGATTTTTCCGCCGCCGGGAACACGTCGATCACACGGTCGATGGTCTTGGCCGCCGAGGTCGTGTGCAACGTACCGAACACCAGGTGCCCGGTTTCCGCCGCGGTCAGCGCCAGGCGGATGGTTTCCAGGTCGCGCAGTTCGCCGACCAGGATGATGTCCGGGTCCTCGCGCAGGGCCGAGCGCAGCGCCTCGGCGAAGCCCAGCGTATCGCGGTGCACCTCGCGCTGGTTGACCAGGCACTTCTTGCTCTCGTGCACGAATTCGATCGGGTCCTCGATGGTCAGCACGTGCTCGTACTTGTTGTCGTTGATGTAGTCCATCATCGCGGCCAGGGTGGTGGACTTGCCCGAGCCGGTGGGCCCGGTGACCAGCACCAGCCCGCGCGGCATCATGGAGATGTCCCTGAACACCTGCCCCATGCCCAGGTCTTCCATGGTCAGGACCTTGGAGGGAATGGTACGGAAGACCGCGCCCGCGCCGCGGTTCTGGTTGAAGGCGTTGACACGAAAGCGCGCGACGCCGGGCACCTCGAACGAGAAGTCCGTCTCCAGGAACTCCTCGTAGTCCTTGCGCTGCTTGTCGTTCATGATGTCGTAGATGAGCTCGTGTACCTGCTTGTGCTCCATCGGCGGCAGGTTGATGCGGCGAATATCGCCGTCGACACGAATCATCGGTGGCAGCCCGGCCGACAGGTGCAGGTCAGATGCCCCCTGCTTGGCACTGAAGGCCAACAGTTCAGTTATATCCATATGTCCCCTCCCCCTACCGGCACGCGGTCCGGCAGCTCCCTTGCCGGGAGTTCTTCTGCGCCGGCCAGCGCCGCGCTATTTTTTCTTCTATCGCCGTGTCGTTGCCGCCGCGCACCGGTCGCCTGGAGCGGCACGAATCGGCTACCATGCACGACATGGACCGACAACAGCTACTCGACAATATAACAAAGCTACTGGAAAGGGTACGGGCCTGTTCACAAAAAAGCCAGTTTCAGAATAGTGACATACTTGTGCTTGCGGTGAGCAAGACCCGCCCGGCGGAAGTGGTCCGCGCCGCCTACGAATGCGGCCTGTCCCATTTCGGCGAGAACTACCTGCAGGAGGGCCTGGGCAAGATCGCCGCGCTGCGGGACCTGCCCCTGACGTGGCACTTCATCGGCCCCATCCAGTCGAACAAGACGCGCGACATCGCCGCTCACTTCGACTGGGTGCACAGCGTGGACCGGGAAAAGATCGCCCGCCGGCTGAACGACCAGCGCCCCACGGAACTGCCGCCCCTGCAGGTCTGCCTGCAGGTGAACATCTCCGGCGAGGCGAGCAAGTCCGGGGTGCCGCCGGCGCAGTTGCCGGCGCTGGCCGCGGCGGTCGCCGACCTGCCACAGCTGCGCCTGCGCGGCCTGATGGCGATACCCGCGGCCGCGCAGGACCCGGCCGACCAGCGCGCCGCCTTCGCCGCCGTGCGCGAGCTGGCCGCGGGCCTGGCGCAGCGGGTCCCGGGCATGGATACCCTGTCCATGGGCATGAGCGGGGACCTGGAAGCGGCCATTGCGGAGGGGGCCACGGTGGTGCGCGTGGGCACGGCCATTTTCGGCCCGCGGGACAGGTGATTTAGGCCGCGCACGGCGTGTATACTGTGCGACCTTTTTTGCGGACGAACAGCGCGCGGACGATACTTTGCAGACACCACACATCGCCTTCGTAGGGGCCGGCAACATGGCCGCCAGCATCGTCGGGGGGCTGCTCGAGAGCGGCCACCCGGCCTCGCGACTCAGTGCCGCCGACCCCTTTGCCGACAGCCTGGAACGATTGCGCGTCCTGGGCGTCGACGCCCTGCATACAGACAACGCCGCCGCGGTCGCCGGCGCCGATGTGGTGATCCTGGCGGTGAAGCCGCAGGTCATGGCCGAGGCCGCGGACAGTATCGCCGCGGCGGTGCGCGACAGCGCCGCCCTGGTCATCTCCATCGCCGCGGGCATCACCGTCGAGGCCCTGCAGCGGCGCCTGGGCGAGACGGCGGCCATCGTGCGCTGCATGCCGAACACGCCCGCCCTGCTGCGCTGTGGCGCCAGCGGATTGTACGCCAGCGCGGGCACCACGGCGCAACAGCGCGGTCACGCGGAACTGGTGCTGGGCGCGGTGGGCAGCACCTGCTGGGTCGAGAGCGAGGCCGAACTCGACGCCATCACCGCCCTGTCCGGCAGCGGGCCGGCATACTTCTTCCTTTTTATGGAAGCCATGATCGACGCCGGCGAGAGCCTGGGCCTGCAGCGCGACACGGCAACGGCCCTGGCCCTGCAGACCGGCCTGGGCGCCGCGCGCATGGCGCTGGAAAACGACCTGGACCTGGTCGAGCTGCGCCGCCGCGTCACCAGCCCCGGCGGCACCACCGAACGCGCGCTGCAGCACTTTGAGCAGGACGGGCTGCGCGACATCGTCGCCAGCGCCATGCGCGCCGCCGCCGACCGCGCCGCCGAAATGGCCCGGGAAATGGGTTAGGGAGCAAGACTGATGAGCGCCGCCGCTGAAATCCTGGTGTACCTGATCCAGACCGCGTTGAGCCTGTACCTGCTGGCCATGCTGCTGCGTTTCCTGCTGCAGCTGGTGCGCGCGGATTTTTACAACCCGATTTCCCAGTTCCTGGTCAAGGTCACCAACCCGCTGCTGCTACCGCTGCGCAGGATCATCCCGGGCTACGCCGGCCTGGACCTGGCCTCACTACTGCTGGCGGTGTTGCTGCAGGCCCTGGGCATCGTGCTGCTGCTGATGTTGTTCGGTGCGGGCCTGCCCGGCATCGCGCTGCTGCTGCTGTGGTCCGTGCTCGGCGTCGTCGGCCTGCTGGTCAATATCTATTTTTTCGCCCTGCTCGGCATGATCATCCTCAGCTGGGTCGCGCCGGGCAGCCAAAACCCGGCCATTCACCTGTTGTACCAGATCACCGAGCCGGTGATGGCGCCTTTCCGCAAGGCGCTGCCGCCCATGGGGGGCCTGGATTTCTCCCCCATCCTGGTTTTCATCCTGATCAACGTCATCCAGATCGCCCTGCGCCACATGGCGGCCGGAGTCGGCCTGCCTTCGGCGCTGGTCATCGGCCTGTGACATGAGCGACAGGGGCCGGTCCCGGGACAGCCGTTCAGTCGGCATCGTCACACCGCAGGTGGCGCGCTTCGACGAGCCGCTGCGCCTGGCCTGCGGCCGCCAGTTGAAGAGTTTCGAACTGGTCTACGAGACCTACGGTGAACTGAACGCCGACAGGTCCAATGCCGTGCTGGTATGCCACGCGCTCAGCGGCCACCACCATGCCGCCGGTTACCACAGCGAGGAGGACAAGAAGCCCGGCTGGTGGAACGAGTGTATCGGCCCGGGCAAGCCCATCGACACGGACCGCTTTTTCGTGGTCAGCCTGAACAACCTGGGCGGCTGCCACGGCTCCACCGGCCCCAACTCCATCAACCCGGATACCGGCAAGCCCTGGGGGCCCGATTTCCCGGTCATACGCACCCGCGACTGGGTGCACAGCCAGGCGCGCCTGGCCGACCGGCTGGGCATCGATTGCTGGGCGGCGGTTATCGGCGGCAGCCTCGGCGGCATGCAGGCCATGCGCTGGTCCATCGAGTACCCCGAGCGCGTGCGTCACTGCGTGGTCATCGCCGCGGCGCTGAAGCTGAGCGCGCAGAACCTGGCCTTCAACGAGGTGGCGCGGCAGGCGATTCTGTCCGACCCGGATTTTCTCGGCGGCGGCTACCTGGAGAGCGACACCGTGCCCGCGCGCGGCCTGGCGCTGGCGCGCATGATCGGCCACATCACCTACCTGTCCGACGACGCAATGGCCAGCAAGTTCGGTCGTGACCTGCGCTCGGGCAGCCTTGGCCGCGGCAGCGAGGCCAACGCCGAATTCCAGGTACAGAGCTACCTGCGTTACCAGGGCAGCCAGTTCTCCGGCAACTTCGACGCCAACACCTATATCCTGATGACGCGCGCGCTGGACTACTTCGACCTGGCCCTGGAGTACAACAACGACCCGGTGGAGGCCTTCCGCCACGCGCGCTGCAGTTTCATGGTGATTTCCTTCTCGACGGACTGGCGTTTCTCGCCGCAGCGCTCGCGCGAGATCGTCGATGCGCTGATCGCCGCTGACCGCCCCGTCAGCTATGTGGAGATCGAGGCCAACGAGGGCCACGACGCATTCCTGCTGCCGATACCGCGCTACCTGGACGTGTTCAGCGCCTATATGCAGCGTGTGGGAGACGACGCCTGATGCGCCTGGACCTGTCCCATATCCAGCGCTGGATCGCACCGGGTTCGCGGGTCCTGGACCTGGGCTGCGGCGACGGCGAGTTCCTCGAGTTCCTGCGCGACCACCGCGACGTGCGCGGCATGGGCCTGGAGATCGACCAGGGTTACATCACCGCCGCCATCGCCCGCGGCATCAATGTCATCGAACAGGACATGGACCGGGGCCTGGCGAACTTCCCCGACCAGAGCTTCGACACCGTGGTCATGGCGCTGGCCCTGCAGGCGGTGCAGCACCCGGACCGCGTGCTCGAGGAGATGCTGCGCATCGGCCGCGAGGGCATCGTCACCTTCCCCAATTTCGGCCACTGGCGCTGTCGGTTGCAGCTGGGTATCGCCGGGCGCATGCCGCGCTCCAGTTTCATGCCGCACACCTGGTACAACACGCCCAATATCCACTACTGCACGGTGGGCGATTTCGAGGAGCTGTGCCGCGCCAAGGGCATCCGCATCCTCAATCGCGACGTGGTGGGTAATTCCTCGCGCCGGCCGATGTTGTCCAACCGCTGGCCAAACCTGTTCGCCACCACGGCGATCTACCATATCACCCGCTGATATGATCCCGCGTCTCCTGTTCTGTGTTGCGCTGTGCCTGGCCGCTGCCGGCGCACAGGCGCAACAGTCGCAGCGGTTCGGTCCCTTCGAGCTGCACTACAGCGTGGTCAATACCACCTTCCTGGGCCCCGAGGTTGCGGCCGGCTACGGCATCACGCGCGGCAAGAAGCGCGCGATCCTCAACCTGTCGGTACGCGAACACGTCGACGGCGGCACCGCGCCGCGCGGCATGCTGCTCAAGGGGCGTACCTGGGACCTGATCCAGAACCAGGACCTGGTGTTCCAGGAGGTGCGCGAGGGCGCGGCGATCTACTACATCGCCGAGTTCACGTTCATCAACGAGGAGTGGCGCTTTTTCGAGGTGCACTTCCGCCCCGAGGGCGCGCAGCAGACCTACACCTTCGAACACAAGCACCAGCTGTACATCAACTGATGCAGTCCTCACCGACATCCCCGGTCGTGCTGGCCAGCGGCAACGCCGGCAAGCTGCGCGAGTTTTCCCAGGTGCTGGCACCGCTGGGCCTGGAGCTGCTGCCGCAGTCGCAGTTCGACGTGCCCGAGGTGGCTGAGACCGGCCTGAGCTTCGTCGAGAACGCCATCATCAAGGCGCGCGCCGCAGCCGCCCATACCGGCCTGCCCGCCATCGCCGACGATTCCGGCCTGGAAGTCGACTACCTGCAGGGCGCCCCGGGCATTCGCTCGGCACGCTATTCCGGCGCGGGCGACGCGGCCAACAACGCCAAGCTGTTGCGCGCCCTGGACGGCGTGCCGGCGGAACAGCGCGGCGCGCGCTTCCAGTGCGTGCTGGTCTACATGCGGCACGCCGACGACCCGACGCCGCTGGTCTGCCAGGCGAGCTGGGAAGGGCGCATTTTGGACGAAGCGGCTGGCGACGGCGGCTTCGGCTACGACCCGCTGTTCTTCGTGCCCGACCAGGGCTGCTCCTCCGCGCAGCTGGACCCGGCGCTGAAAAACCGCCTCAGCCACCGCGCCAGGGCGGGCGCCGCCCTGTATGAGGCGCTGCGCGCGCGGCGATGAAACTGCCGCCCCTGGGACTGTACATCCACCTGCCCTGGTGTGAGCGCAAGTGCCCCTACTGCGATTTCAATTCCCACGAGCGCGCCGAGTTGCCCGAGGCCGCCTACATCGCGGCGCTGCTGCGCGACCTCGACGAGGATCGCCACGACCTGCAGGGGCGGGCGGTGGACACGATCTTTATCGGCGGCGGCACGCCCAGCCTGTTCAGCCCCGACGCCATCGGCAGCCTGCTGCGCGGCGTCGCCGAGCGCGTACCGCTGGGCGCCACTACGGAGATCACCCTGGAGGCCAATCCCGGCAGCGCCGAGGCGGAAAAATTCGCCGCCTTCCGCGCGGCCGGCATCACGCGACTGTCGCTGGGCGTGCAGAGCTTCGATGACGACTGCCTGGCCGCGCTGGGCCGGGTGCACGACGGCGACCAGGCGCGCGCCGCGCTGGGCTATGCCGTGGACGCCGGTTTCGACGCCTGCAACGTCGACCTGATGCACGGCCTGCCGGGGCAGGACGCGACCGCGGCGGCGCGCGACCTGGACGTCGCCCTGCAGGCCGGGATCGACCACCTGTCCTGGTACCAGTTGACCATCGAACCGAACACCGTGTTCTACAAGCGGCCCCCGGCACTGCCGCTGGAGGACGCGCTGGCGGATATCCAGCAACAGGGGGAAGATCTGCTGGCGCAACGCGGCTACACACAATACGAAGTCTCGGCCTACAGTCGCGCGGGCAGGCAGTGCCGCCACAACCTCAACTACTGGACCTTCGGCGACTACCTGGGCATCGGCGCCGGCGCCCACGGCAAGCTCACCCACAGCGACGGGCGTATCGAGCGCTACGCGAAGCGGCGCCAGCCACAGGACTATCTCGACGCCGCGGCGGGAGAGCACACCTCGACGTCCAGCTGGCTGCGCGAGGCGGACATTCCCGGCGAGTTCATGCTCAACGCCCTGCGCCTGAACGCGGGCTTCGAGCGCGCGCTGTTCGAACAGCGCACCGGCCTGGATTTCGCGCGTGTGCGCGAACCCGTCGAAGCGCTGGCGCAGCGCGAACTGCTGGAAGTGCGCGGCGAGACCATCCGCGCCTCCGCGCTGGGCAGACGCTATCTCGACAGCGTGGTGGCCGAGTTCCTGGCGCCGTAACGCGCGGCGGCCGGCGCCATCAGACCCGCTGGAACACCAGGTCCCAGACACCGTGGCCCAGGCGCTCACCGCGCCGCTCGAACTTGGTCGGCGGGCGGTGCTGCGGGCGCGGCGCGAACGCCTCCCCGGCACAGGTATTGGTGAAATCAGCGCTGGCCGACAGCACCTCCATCATCTGCAGGGCGTAGTTTTCCCAATCGGTGGCCAGGTGCAGGGTGCCGCCGGGCTTCAGCCGGGTCGCGAGCAGGTCGACGAAAGGCGGCTGGATCAGGCGCCGCTTGTGATGCCGCTTCTTGTGCCAGGGATCCGGGAAGAACACCTGTACGGTATCCAGGCAGCCTGGCGCGATGCAGTCGCGCAACACCTCGACGGCGTCGTGGCGGTACACGCGGATATTGTCGATGTCGCGCGCCGCCATGTCGTGCAGCAGGCGGCCGACGCCGGGCCGGTGTACTTCCACGCCGATGAAGTTGCGCTGCGGCGCCGCCGCCGCCATCTCCACCAGCGACGCGCCCATGCCGAAGCCGATTTCCAGCACCAGCGGCGCGGTGCGGCCGAACGCGGCGGCGAAATCCTGCCTGCCCGCGGCATGTTCCAGGCCCCAGCGCCGCCAGTTCTGTTCGTAGGCGCGCTGCTGCCCCTCGGTCATGCGTCCACCGCGCAGCACGTAGCTGCGAATCGGACGCCTGTGGCCTGCGTCAGTCACCAGCGCTGGTCAGGAGAGCAGTTTCCAGCCGGTGGCGGCCAGGCAGCCCCATGCGGCGATGAAGGCCAGCCCGCCCAGCGGGGTGATCGCCCCCAGCCACTTCAGGCCACTGAGACTGAGCAGGTAGAGACTGCCCGAGAATACCACGATGCCCAGCAGGAACAGCCAGCCGCTGGACTTCAGCAGCGCGGTCTGCGGCTGCTGCAGCGCGATGACGCCCACGGCCAGCAGCGCGAGGCTGTGATAGAAGTGATACTGCACCGCCGTCTCGAACACGCCCATGGCGTAGTCGTCCAGCCGGTTCTTCAACGCGTGGGCGCCAAAGGCGCCAAAGGCCACCGCGAGCATGCCGCTGAGCGCGGCCAGGGTAATGAATATCTTTGCCATACCCACAGTGTAATGCATATCGCCGCCCCGGACAGGGCGGCGGCTGCAGGGGTCAGGCGGCCAGCGCCCCGCGCAGTTTCTTCATCGCGCCCTGCTCGATCTGGCGGATGCGCTCGGCGGACACGCCGTAGCGGTCGGCCAGCTCGTGCAGGGTGGCCTTGCTCTCGGCCAGCCAGCGCTGCGCCAGGATGTCGCGGCTGCGCTCGTCCAGGTCCTGCAGGGCCTCGCGCAGGCGGTTTTCGCTGCTCGTCTGCCAGTCCTGCGACTCCACCAGTTCCGCCGGGTCGGCGCTGCGGTCTTCCAGGTAGTACTGCGGCGCCTGCCAGGCGTCGTCCTCGTCGCTGTCGCGCGGCTGTTCGTAACCGATGTCGCGGCTGCTCAGGCGGCCTTCCATGCGCTGCACCTCGGCGACGTCCACACCCAGGTCATCGGCCACCGCCTGGGCCTCCTCGCGGGTCAGCCAGGCCAGGGATTTCTTCGCGCTGCGCAGGTTGAAAAACAGCTTGCGCTGCGCCTTGGTCGTGGCGACCTTGACGATGCGCCAGTTGCGCAGGATGAATTCGTGCATCTCCGCCTTGATCCAGTGCACGGCGAAGGACACCAGGCGCACGCCCTTCTCCGGGTTGAAGCGCTTCACCGCCTTCATCAGGCCGACGTTGCCCTCCTGGATCAGGTCGGCCTCGGCGAGGCCGTAACCGGAATAGCTGCGCGCGATATGCACGACGAAGCGCAGGTGTGACATCACCAGTTCACGCGCCGCGTCGAGGTTCTGGTTGTAGTAAAGGTCTTCCGCCAGTTCCCGCTCGCGCTCCGCGCTGAGTACGGGAATACTGCTCACCGCCTGGATATAGGCGGGGAGATTGGCTCCTGGCACCATCTGGTCAACGGCTTGCAGGCTCTTGCTCATGGCGGCGATCTCCGTGTCGTTCGGTGGCCGATTTTAGCACTCAATGTATTAGAGTGCTAATCGCGAAAAAGTTCCTTTTCCCACCCGGAGTTTTTGTTACAAGTGTTTGATTTTCAATGAGTTGGGTGCAAAAGCAGGACTCAGGCCCGGCCCGCGCCGGGCTCGATCGCCGACAGGTGCCGGGCGACGGCCAGCCAGGCGCCGGCCAGCCCCAGCAGCCCGCCCAGGATGACCAGGTTGAGCACGCCCATCACACCCGGGCCGGCCAGTTCAAAGCTGCTGCCGTAGAGCGCCGCCAGCCGCGCCACAGGCTCGCCCAGGTACCACAGGGCGCCCCACACCAGCAGCCCGGCGACCAGCCCGCCGCCGCTGCCATACCACAACCCGGTGTAGAGAAACGGGCGGCGCACGAAAGCATTGCTGCCGCCGACCAGCTTCACCACCACGATCTCCTCGCGACGGCTCTCGATGGACAGGCGGATGGTATTGCCCAGGATCAGCACCACGCCCAGCACCAGCATCGCCCCCAGCACCAGCGCGGCGCGCCGGCCCAGGTCGATCAGGCCCCGCAGGCGTTGCAGCCAGGCCATGTCCAGCACCGCCTCGTCGACCTCGTCCAGTGCCGCCAGGTCCGCGTGCAGGGCCTGCAGCAGCGCGGCATCCTCCAGGCCGGGCGCCGGGGTCACCAGCAACAGGTTGGGCAGGGGGTTTTGCGGCATGCTGGCGAGCACATCGGCAAAACCCGACAGTGTACTGAATTCCTCCAGCGCCGCGTCGCGCGCCAGGAAGGAGGCCGCCTCCACGTCGGCGCGCCCGGCCACGCGCGCGGCCAGGGCCTGCGCCTGTGCGCCGTCGATGTCCTCGCGCAGGAACAGCGAGAGCTGGGCGGGATGGTCCCAGCTCGCCCCCAGCCGGCCCGCGTTGTCCATGACCTGGTCCAGGCCCACCGGCAGGGCCAGGGCGATGCCGATCACCAGCCAGGTCAGCACGCTGGCGAAAGGGTTGTCCAGCACCTTGAGCAGGCTGTCCGCGGCGGACAGGCGGTGGTGCTGGAGCCAGCCGGCCAGGCGGTGGGCGAGCAGGGTGCGGCTGCGGCTGGCCCCTTCGCGACGGCTGCTCAAGGGGCGCTCCCGCGGACCAGGCGCCCTTCGCGCAGGGTGAGGATGCGGTGGTGCAGGCGCGACACCAGCACCAGGTCGTGGCTGGCGATGAGCACGGTGACGCCTACCCGGTTGAAATCCTCGAACAGGCGCATGATTTCCGCCGACAGGGCCGGGTCCAGGTTGCCGGTCGGTTCGTCGGCGAGGAGTATCTTCGGTCGTCCCACCACCGCCCGCGCGATACCCACACGCTGCTGCTCACCGCCGGACAGCGTGACCGGCATGGCGCGCTCACGCTCGTGCAGGCCGACCTTGCCCAGCGCCGCGCGCACCCGGCGGCCGATCTCGCGGTGATCGAAGCCGGCGATCACCAGCGGCAGGGCGACGTTGTCGAAGACGCTGCGATCAAACAACAGCTGGTGATTCTGGAAAACCACGCCGATATCACGGCGGTGCCGTGGAATACCGCGGGGACCGACCCCGGCGAGGTCGCGACCGTCCACCAGCACACGCCCGCGGGTGGGCCGGTCCATGAGCATGATCAGGCGCAGCAGGGTGCTCTTGCCCGCCCCCGAGTGCCCGGTGAGAAACACCAGCTCGTCCCGGTCGATTTCCACGCTGACCTCGCGCAGCGCATCGTGCCCTTCGCCGTACCGTTTGCTGACACGGTCGAAGGTGATCATCAGGCGGCGTCGTCCCCGGCGAACAGGGCCTGGATGAACTGCTCCGCGTGGAAGGGGCGCAGGTCCTGCGCCGCCTCGCCGACGCCGATGAAACGGATGGGCAGTCCGAGCTTCCTGGCGATGGCGAAAATCACGCCGCCCTTGGCGGTGCCGTCCAGCTTGGTCAGGCTGATGCCGGTCACCCCCACCCACTGGCGAAAATGCTCCGCCTGGGCCAGGGCGTTCTGGCCGGTGCCCGCGTCCAGCACCAGCATCACCTCGTGGGGCGCGTCCGGGTCGAGCTTGCCCATCACCCGCACCACCTTTTTCAGCTCCTCCATGAGGTTGTCCTTGTTGTGCAGGCGGCCGGCGGTGTCGGCGATGAGAATATCGATGTTGCGCGCCTGCGCCGCCTGCAGCGCATCGAAGATGACCGAGGCGCTGTCCGCACCGGTGTGCTGCGCGACCACCGGCACACCGTTGCGCTCGCCCCAGACCTGCAGCTGCTCCACCGCCGCCGCGCGGAAGGTGTCGCCCGCGGCCAGCATCACCGATTTACCCGCCTCCATGTAGTAGCGCGCGAGTTTGCCGATGGTGGTGGTCTTGCCGACCCCGTTGACGCCCACCATGAGAATGACACAGGGACTGTGGCCGGATACCTGCAGCGGTTGCTCGCAGGGGCGCAGCAGTTCCAGCAACTCCTCCTGCAACGCTTTGTGCAGCGCATCCGGGCTGGTCAGTTCCTTGCGCGACACGCGCTGGGTGAGCCGCTCGATGATGTCGACGGTGGCATCGACACCGACATCGGCCAGCAGCAGCTGCGACTCCAGTTCCTCCAGCAGGTCGGCGTCGATCTCCTTGCGTCCGAGAAACAGGTTGCCCAGGCCCTGCACGAGGTTGTCGCTGGTACGGCCCAGCCCGCGGCGCAGGCGCGTGAAAAAGCCGTCGCGTTGGCCCTCGGCCCCGGCGGCGGTCGTCGGCTGCTGCGCATCGCTGGCCGCGGACTCGCTGTCGGCGGCCGCCGGCGGCTCGGCAGGCGCGGCAGCGGACGTTTCGGCAGGCGGTTCCGCGGGCGAGCTAACCGGCGCTGCCGCGGACGGCGCTGCCACGGCGACGGCGCCTGTTTCTGCGGCATGCTCCGTCGCGGCGGTATGCTCTGTGACCGCGACATCCTCTGTCGCGGCGGCATCACCGGCCCGGCCGTCGCCGCCGGACTCCTGCGCTTCCCGCGCAGCGTCGTCCTGCGCCTTTTTCTTGCGTTTGAAAAATCTCATATGTGTTCTGTTACAGTGTGCGCAGACGAGCGCCTGCGAAGGCGCCTATCCTATCACCCTTGTAATAAGCGGCGAAATGGCGAGATCGGCGAGAGGCGGTGGGCAGGGGCGCCTGCGCATCATCGGCGGCAGCTGGCGCGGGCGCAAACTGCGCTTCAGCCCGGCGCCAGGATTGCGACCCACCGCGGACCGCACCCGCGAGACCCTGTTCAACTGGCTGGCGTCGGACATCGCCGGCGCGCGCTGCGCGGACCTGTTCGCCGGCAGTGGCGCGCTGGGCCTGGAGGCGCTGTCCCGCGGCGCCGCGCACTGCGATTTCGTCGACACCTCCGCGCGCGCGCTGGCTGACCTGCAGGGACACCTGGAAGCGCTGGGCGCGACAGATCGCGGCCTCTGCCACCGCGCGCGCGCCATCGACTTCCTGCACGACGCCAGCACGCCCTGGGATATCGTGTTTCTCGACCCACCCTTCGCGCAACAGCTCGCCGCAGCCGCCTGCGCGGCCCTGGACCAGCGCCGGCTGCTCGCGCCGGGGGCGCTGGTCTACCTGGAGTGCGCCGCGACGCAGGAGCCGCCGCCGCTGCCCGACGCCTGGCGCCCGCACCGCGACAAGCTGGCCGGGGGCGTCGCCTACCGCCTGTTGCGCGTGGACGGCTGAACGCCGCACGTTTGTGACAGCCGGGCAAATTGTTTAGCATCGTGGCTGCTTCCAGCACGGAATTCCCGAATGCGAACCAACACTGTCATCTACCCGGGCACCTTCGACCCGATCACCAACGGCCACGTGGACCTCACCGAGCGCGCGGCGCGCCTGTTCGACCGGGTGGTGGTCGCCATCGCCCACAGCGAGAAGAAGACCCCGCTGTTCTCCCTGGAGGAGCGCGTGGACTTGTGCCGCTCCTGCCTGTCGCACCTGGACAACGTCGAGGTCGAGGGCTTCGGCATCCTGCTCACGCACTTCGTGCAGAGCAAGGGCGCGCACTGCGTGCTGCGCGGCCTGCGCGCGGTGGCGGATTTCGAGTACGAGTTTCAGCTGGCCAACATGAACCGGGCGATGAACCCGGAGTTCGAGAGCGTTTTCCTCACGCCCTCGGAACACCTGTCCTATATCTCGTCCTCCCTGGTACGGGAGATCGCATCGCTGGACGGTGACATTACTCCCTTCGTGCCCGGGCAGGTCGCCCAGGCACTGCAGGAAAAGTTCGGCAACTAGCTCGTCGGGCGGCCGCGGCCTATTCGGCAGCGGCCATCGCCTCGGCTTCGGCCTCTTCGCGCTCTTTGTTCTCCCGCGCCCGCTCTATATCCTTACCGGTATAGCCGGGATTGCGGCAGCCGAGGCAGCGCATGAAGGTGGTCTCCACCGGGCCGCCGATCAAGGTGCCCGCCGCCTCGCCGGCATGGCCGGACAGCAGGGTGAAGGGCAGGCTGACCAGCCACACGGCCGTGCCGCCCGCCACCATCACCAGGCCGAGCGGCCGGGCGACCAGCAGGTCACCCACCATGGCGAATTCGTTCGGGCTGTCGTCGATCGCGTCCTGAGCCCAGAGAGCCTGCGGCAGCATCATACAGGCGATGAGCATTGCCGCGATGGCGCGTCGCGCGCCGGCCTTTCTTTTCATCCTTATTCACTCCCGGGTTTTACACCCGTTCCCGTTCCCCTGTAGCCACAGTTTAGCCTGTTCAGCGCTGGCAGGTCACGCAGTAGACGCTGCTCCGCTGGCCCAGGCGCAGCTCCTTCAGGGGTCCGCCACAGGCCCGGCAGGGTGCTCCCGCACGGCCGTAGACACGCAGTTGCTGGGCGAAGTAACCGGGCTTGCCATCACCCCCTACAAAGTCGCGAAGTGTAGTACCTCCCTGCTCTATAGCCGAAGTAAGCACTCGCTTTATTTGCACTGCCAGGCGCTCGTAGCGGGCCAGGGAAACGCGGCCCGCGGCGCGCCCGGGATGGATGCCGGCGAGAAACAGCGCTTCGCTAGCGTAAATATTACCAACACCAACGACCACTTTTCCGTCCATGATGAACGTTTTCACCGCCCCCCGCCGGCCCCGCGACAGCCGGTACAGCCAGGCGCCATCGAATGCGTCGGACAGCGGTTCGGGCCCGAGGTGGTCCAGCAGGGGGGTCGGTTCGCCCGGGGCCAGCCAGTGCAGGGAGCCGAAGCGCCGCGGGTCGTTGAAGCGCAGGCAGTAGTCGCCCTGCAACTCGATGTCCACGTGGTCGTGCGTACGCGGCGGCTCCCGGGGGGGCACCAGCCGCAGGGAGCCCGACATGCCCAGGTGCACCATGAGATCGCCGCGCGCGGTGCGCAGCAGCAGGTACTTGGCGCGCCGGTCGACGCCGCGGATCACCGCGCCGCGCAGGCGCTGCGGCAGGTCCGGCGGCACCGGCCAGCGCAGCCGCGATTCGCGCACCGTGACACGGCGCACGCGGCGTCCGAGGCAATGGGGTTCGATGCCGCGGCGCGTGGTTTCGACTTCGGGTAGTTCGGGCATGGGGCCAGGGCGGGGTGCAACGGAGGCTACAGCATAGGTTGTGCCCGGCGCAGAAGCAAAAAACCCCGGCTCGGCCGGGGTTTCGTCTGCATGCGCGCGCCGTGAAGGGCGTTACTTGATCTTGCCTTCCTTGTAGATCACATGCTTGCGCACCACCGGGTCGTACATTTTCTTCTCCAGCTTGTCGGGCGTGGTGCGCTTGTTCTTGTCGGTCGTGTAGAAGTGACCGGTGCCGGCGGAGGAGTTCATACGGATCTTTTCTCTCATGGTTCCTCTCCCTTATACCTTCTCGCCACGGGCGCGGATTTCCTCCAGCACCTGTTCGATACCTTTCTTGTCGATGATACGCATACCCTTGCTGGACACCCGCAGGGTGACGAAGCGTTTTTCCGACTCCAGCCAGAAACGGTGCTGGTGCAGGTTGGGCAGGAACCGGCGTTTCGTACGGTTCTTGGCGTGTGATACGTTGTTTCCGGTGACCGGCCGCTTGCCGGTGACCTGACAGACTCTAGCCATGGTTCTCTCGTCTCCCAAGGACGCGGGATTGTCGCTAACAGTGGTGTGGTAGGCGCCCCCGGCCACCCGATTCCGGGCCCGGATGCGGGCTGCCAGCCGCGCAGAGCGCGCCTTTATACCAGAACGCCCCCGGCGGCGCAAGAAATCCGCCGGCGCCGCGGCGGGCAAAACTACAGCAGGCCCTCCTCGGCGAAGGAGAACTCGCGCCCGCAACCGACGATAATGTGGTCCAGCACACGGATATCCAGCAGGCCCAGGGCGGCGCGCAGACGCTCGGTGATGCGCCGGTCCGCGCTGCTCGGCTCGGCCACCCCCGACGGGTGGTTGTGGGCGAAAATGACCGCCGCGGCGTGGTTCTGCAGGGCCCGTACCGCCACTTCCCGGGGGTACACGGCGGCCCCGTCGAGGGTGCCGAAAAACAGGTCCTCGCAGCGCAGCACGCGGTGCTGGCTGTCCAGGAACAGGCAACAGAACACCTCGCGGCTGTGGCAGCCGAGGTGGTATTGCAGGAAGCGGCGCGTGGCCTGGGGGCTGTCCAGCACATCGCCGCCGTCCAGGGACTGCAGCGCCTGGCGCCTCGCCAGCTCCATGGCGGCGCGCAGCTGCGCGTAGCGCGCCGGGCCCACCCCCGTGCAGGCGAGCAGGTTGTCGCGCCCCGCACGCAGCAGCGAGCCGATGTCGCCAAAGCGGCTGAGCAGACCCCGCGCCAGCTGCAGCGAGCTGCAGCCGCGAAACCCCGGCTGCAGCAACACCGCCAGCAGTTCCGCGTCGGACAGCGAGGTCGCGCCGCGCTCCAGCAGTTTTTCCCGGGGTCCCTCCCCGGCCAGTGGTACCGCCATCAGCGCCGGCCTCCTCCCTGAGCGCCCGCGAGGCCCGGTGCAAAAGGCCCCTTGTCGATGGTATCGTGCGCTATCTTCCCAGTTTGGTCGGTGCAATGGCACATCTTTTTAATCGCAATGTGCTGCTGGGCGTCAGTGGCGGCATCGCGGCCTACAAATCGGCCGAGCTGGTGCGCCAACTACAGGAACGCGGCGCCCGCGTGCGCGTGGTAATGACCCGCGGCGCGCAGGAATTCATCACCCCCCTCACCCTGCAGGCCCTGTCCGGCAACCCGGTGCACACGGAACTGCTGGATGCCGGGGCCGAGATGGGCATGGGCCATATCGAACTGGCGCGCTGGGCGGACCTGCTGCTGGTCGCGCCGGCCACCGCGGACCTGCTGGCCAGGCTGTGCCAGGGCCGGGCGGACGACCTGCTGACCACCGTGGCGCTGGCAACACCCGCCCCCCTGCTGCTGGCCCCGGCGATGAACCAGCAGATGTGGCGCGATCCCGCCACGGCTGACAACGTCGCCACCCTGCAGGGCCGCGGCGCACATTTGGTGGGCCCCGCCGAGGGCGAACAGGCCTGCGGCGACGTCGGCCCGGGGCGCATGGCCGATCCCGCCGTCATCGCCGACGCCGCCGACGCCCTGTTCACCGGCGGCGAACTGTCCGGCAAGCGCGTGGTGGTCACCGCCGGACCCACGCGCGAGGCGCTGGACCCGGTGCGCTACATCTCCAATCACAGCTCCGGCAAGATGGGCTTCGCCCTGGCGCGGGCCGCCGCCGACGCCGGCGCCAGCACGACCCTGGTCAGCGGGCCGGTGCAGCTGCCGACCCCCGATCACGTGCAGCGCGTCGACGTGGTCAGCGCACAGGACATGCTTGAGCAGTGCCTGACCCTGCTGCCCGCCTGCGACATCTTTATCGCCTGTGCCGCGGTGGCGGACTACCGCCCCGCCGCCGTGCAGGACAGGAAAATCAAGAAGGACGCGCAGGAGACGAGCCTGCAACTGGTGCGCAACCCCGACATCGTCGCCGCGGTCGCCGCCGCCGAGCACGCGCCCTTCACGGTGGGCTTCGCCGCGGAGACCAACGACGTGCTGGCCTACGCCCGCGACAAGCTGCAACGCAAGGGCCTGGACATGATCGTGGCCAACGACGTCTCCGACACCGCCATCGGCTTCAACAGCGACCAGAACGCCGCCACCGTGCTGTGGCAGGGCGGCGAGGAGGCGCTGCAACGGGCGTCCAAGGACACCGTCGCACGTCAGGTCATGGCGCTGATCGCGCGCCGCCTGACGGCCGGCTGAGTGACGCGACCGGCGCCGGCGGCGCCCCGGCACAATGTGCACAAATACCCAGTTGTTGCCCGCCTGCTCGTTTCAGTTGCCGCGAGCCTGTAATATCATTTTTACAAATAACCGCGGACAGCGACTGTGAAGTTCAAACTGGGGAAGAAGAATAAGGCAGGGGAGCGGGCCGAGAAGCCGGCGGCGGGCGGCAGGACCAACAGCCCACAGGGTATCGGCGCCAGGGGTAACGCCCTGCGCTCCATTGCGGCGATCGCGGCGCTGACCGTGGCGCTGCCGACGCTGCTGGGATTTGCCTACCTGTTGCTGCTGCGCGAGCCGGCCCTGCAGGCGGAGCGCGTGGACCGCATCTCCCGTTCCTTCGCCACGCAACAGGCCACCAACATACACCGCCTGTTCATGCGTATCGAGGAACGCGTGCTCGGGGCCGCCAGGTCACCGCTGGCGCTGTCCGCCATCGGCAGCCGCTCACAGCGCGATCTCGAGCTGCTGGAACAGACCATGCTGGATTACTTCCCCGAGGTGATCAGCCTGCGCATCATCCCCATCGGGGACATGGGCACGGCGGTGTTTGCCGAGGGCAACCGCGGCCTGCGCAACCATATCGAGGTGGACCTGGTACGCCGTTCCAGCGAGGGGGAGGAAACCCAGCCCGAGGCCTACCGCTTCGAGGACGGCTGGCTGACCTCCCTGGCCGCCCGGGTGCAACACCCCGGCATTTCCGACCGCCAGGCAGTCATCGTGGTGACACTGGACAACGAGCAACTGGCCAGGCAGATGGGTTCCCTGTACGGCGATGTCGGCAAGTTCAGCCTGGAGCAGTTCTACACCACCGCGACCGGCGCCCGGCGCAGCGACATCGTCGCCAGCAGCGGCAGCGGCGAAGAGGGCGACGCCACCCGCCACGCGGATATTCCCGACACCGCCTGGCGCGTGGCCTTCTCCCCCTCGCGGGCCCTGATGCAGGATCTGGAAATCACCCAGGGGCCGATATTCCTGGTGCTGGCGCTTTCCCTCGCGGCCGGCCTGGCAGCGATCGGCGTGTTCCTGCTGCGCTTCCCGCGCAAGCTGGCGGGCGAGGTCGGCCGGGTGATCGCCGAGGCAGACCGCAAGTCCGCCCTGGAGCTGTCGGTACCTGAACTGGTGCCCGTGGCCAAGCAGTTGCGCCGCGCCACGCTGCGCGCGCTGCGCCAGAGCGCCGCCGCGCCACAGGCGCCCGCGCAAGCGGGCGACAGCCAGGCGCCGGGCCTGACCGACCCCCTGTTCCAGTCGGACGCCATCCTGGACGACGACGAGGTGCTGGACCTGGACCTGGCCGAGGGCGACGCGCTGTCCTCTCCGCTGGAGGACAGCGGCCTGCCGGAACACATTTTTCGCGCCTATGACATACGCGGCAACGCCAGCCAGGAGCTCGACGACGAACTGGTCACGCGCATCGCCTGCGCCATCGGCAGCATCGCCGGGGAAATGGGCGAGCAGGCGCTGGTGGTGGGCTGCGACGGGCGCTCGTCCAGCCCGCGCATCAAGACCGCGCTGATCCGCGCGCTCATGGAGACCGGCCGCGACGTCATCGACATCGGCCTGGTGCCGACGCCACTGCTCTACTTCGCCACCCGCCACCTGGACTATCGCTCCGGCATCATGATCACCGGCAGCCACAACCCGGCGGACGACAACGGGCTGAAAATCGTGCTCAACCAGCAGACCATCGCCGCCGGCGGCATCCGCGATATCCGCGACAGGGTGGTCTCCGGCCAGTTCAGCAAGGGCAACGGGCGCATGATCCGCGAGGACATCGTACCGGCTTATATCGAAGAAGTGCTGCAGGACATCGCCATTGCAGTGCCGCTGAAGATCGTTATCGATGCGGGCAACGGCGTCACGGGCAACATCGCGCCGCCCCTGTTCGAAGAGCTGGGCTGCGAGGTGGTGCCGCTGTACTGCGACGTCGACGGCAACTTCCCTAACCACCCCCCGGACACCAGTAACGAGGCCAACCTGGCGGACCTGGCCAGGGCGGTGAAGGAGCACGGCGCGGATTTCGGCGTGGCCTTCGACGGCGATGGCGATCGCCTGGCGGTGGTCACCTCCAGCGGGCGCATCGTACGCTCCGATATCCTGTTGATGCTCTACGCACAGGACGTGGTGTCGCGCAACCCGGGTGCAGACGTGGTGTTTGACGTGAAGTGCAGCCGCAACCTTACCCAGCTCATCACGCAGCACGGCGGCCGACCCGTGCTGTGGAAAACCGGCCACGCCTTCATGAAAGAGAAGATGCGCGAAACCGGCGCCCTGCTGGGCGGCGAGTTCTCCGGGCACATCTTCTTCGGCGAGCGCTGGTTCGGCTTCGACGACGGCATGTACGCCGCGGCGCGCCTGGCGGAAATTCTCAGCACCGGCGGCGACAGCCTGGACGACGTCATTGACAAGTTCCCCTCCACCGTCAACACTCCCGAGATCATTATCCCGGTGCCCGATGACTACAAGTTCCGGCTGATGGACAAGATCGTCGCCAACGCCGACTTCTCCTCCGGCAAGGTCAACACCATGGATGGCATCCGCGTCGACTTCAGCGACGGCTGGGGCCTGTTGCGCGCGTCCAATACGGTGCCCGCTCTGACGGCGCGCTTCGAGGCGGATACGGCGTCGAACCTGGAGATTATCCAGGATGAGTTCCGCGCGCAGATCGCCCTGATCGACCCGGAGATAGAACTGGACTTTTAACGCCCGGCGCCGCCGGGCACCCGCAACTGGCACAGGTTCTCCCATGTCTCTCGATCGCGCCGCGGCCCTCAACATTGCCCAGGTTCTCACCGAGGCCCTTCCCTATATCCAGCGCTTCACCGGCAAGACCATCGTGGTCAAGTTCGGCGGCAACGCGATGGTGGACGAACAGCTGCACGAGAGCTTCGCGCGCGACGTGGTGCTGATGAAACTGGTCGGCATGAACCCCGTGGTGGTACACGGCGGCGGGCCACAGATCGGCGCACTGCTGGCGAAGCTGAACATCCACACCGAGTTCGTCGACGGCATGCGCGTCACCGATGCACAGACCATGGACGTGGTGGAGATGGTGCTGGGCGGCAGCGTGAACAAGGAAATCGTCGCCTCCATCAACCGCAACGGCGGCAGGGCCCTGGGCGTGACCGGCAAGGACGGGCAGTTGATCCGCGCGCGCAAGCTGAAGGTGAACCGCCACAGTCCCGAGCTGGACGCACCCGAGATTGTCGACATCGGCCACGTCGGCGAGGTGGAGCAAATCGACATCGCCGTGCTGGAGGTGATCCTGCACAGCGATTTCATCCCGGTCATCGCCCCTATCGGTGTCGGCGCCGACGGCAGCACCTACAACATCAACGCCGACCTCGTCGCGGGCAAGCTTGCCCAGGTGCTGCAGGCTGAAAAACTGATGTTGTTGACCAACGTGGAAGGCCTGCTCGACAGGGACGGCAATATTCTCACCGGCCTGGACACGACCCAGGTCGACGGGCTTATCGCCGACGGCACGATCAGCGGCGGCATGCTACCCAAGGTCGGTTGCGCCCTGGATGCGGTCAAGTGCGGTGTGAACAGTGCGCATATTATCGACGGCCGTGTTCCCCACGCGGTGTTGCTAGAGACATTTACCGATGAAGGCATGGGCACGCTGATTACCAATCGGCGCTAGCTGGCGACATCAGAGTCAACAAAAAAATAAAAAATCAGGCGCCAAATGCAGTCGTCTTGTTGCAGCTGAACCAGGTAGAGGCTAGCATTGGCTATAACGCGAACCCACGTGGATTGACATGCCTCCGAGAAAATCCCAGCGGCGACAGCAAATACTGGAAGCCCTTGCGCAGATGCTGGAGGCGAAGCCCGGGGACAGAATCACCACCGCCGGACTGGCCAAGCAGGTCGGCGTGTCGGAGGCGGCGCTCTACCGTCACTTCCCGAGCAAGTCAAAAATGTTCGAGGGGCTCATCGAGTTCATCGAAGACACACTGTTCAGCCGCATCAATCTCATCATCAACGAAGAGCCGACCGCCCAGCGCCGCTGTGAAAAAATGCTGCTGCTGTTGCTCGCCTTCGCCGAGCGCAACCCGGGCATTACACGCATACTGACGGGGGACGCGCTGGCCGGGGAAACAGACCGCCTGCACCAGCGGGTGGTGCAATTGTTCGATCGCTTCGAGACCCAGCTCAAGCAGGTCATCCGCGATGCGGAAATGCGCGAGGGCCTGCGCCCCGCCATCCCGCTACCGGCGGCGGCCAACCTGCTCATGTCCGCCGCCGAGGGCCGCATCTCGCAGTACGTGCGCAGCGGCTTTCGCCGCACGCCGACCACCGACTGGGCCACACAGTGGGAACTGTTGATGAACGGGTTCTTCCGCGAGGCAGTGTCCCAGCCGCTGCCGGGTCAGGCCGCCAGCCTCGCCGCGGGGCAGGGCAGCTAGGGCGCAGCCACCGGGGCGCCTAGCGGTTGTACAGCGTGCGGCGCAGTTCCACCACTTCCTGCAGTTGCTCGAAACGCTCGATATCCGCCTGGTAGGCGCCGGCGACTTCCTCGATCTCGCGCTGCCGCTCGGCGATGGCGCGATCGGTAGCGCCGATCTCGTCCTGCAGGGTCTCGATCGATCGCAGCCGCGCCACGTCCACTTCCATCCCCGCGCGCTCCATGTCGGCGGCCTGGGCCTGGTAGTTCTCGACCTTCTGCTTGAGTGAGCGGCGGTTGCCCTTGAGGATACTGACCCGGATACGCAGGTCGCTGAGGGCGCGCTCCCGGGCGGCCTCGATATCGGCCACCGTGCTGTAGCGCATGAGCAGGGACTCGTCCCACTGGCGCAGGCGCTCCTGCTCCGCGCGGGCGGCCTCCTCCTGTTTGCGCTGCGCGTCGGCGGCCTTTTTTTCTTCCTCGGTCAATTCCCGGGGCACGACGCGGATAACCATCCCCTCGTCGTTGAGCACCTCGTAGCCGCTACCGACATATTCCGACGGGACGCGGTAATCGACCACCACGTTGCCCTCGTTATTGCGATAGCGGTAGAGTTCATCCGCGGTTGCCGCTGGCAGCTGGAAAACCAGGCACACAAAAGCCGCGACACAACTGACTGTATAGCCCCTGGCGTCCATAGGCTTCAATATATTGCCTGCCTTGGGCCGGTACAAGGTCAAACGCCGTAGCGACTGCGGTAATCCTGCATATTGACCAGCGCCCCCGCCGGCCCCGCGCCGCTGGCCTGCAGGTACTCGATCAGGTCCGCCAGGGTGATAATGCCGAACACCGGGGCGCCGCTGGTGCGCTCCACTTCCTGCACCGCGGACAGCTCCCCCGAGCCACGCTCCTGGCGGTCCAGGCCTATCACCACCCCCGCCAGCGCCGCCCCCGCGGCCTCGATCAGGCCGATCACCTCGCGCACCGCGGTGCCGGCGGTGATGACGTCGTCGATGACCAGCACCCGCCCCGCCAGCGGCGCCCCCACCAGGTTGCCGCCCTCGCCGTGGGCCTTGGCCTCCTTGCGATTGTAGGCAAAGGGCACATCCCTGCCGTGGGCGTCGGCCAGGGCGACCGCCGTGGCGGCTGCCAGCGGAATGCCCTTGTAGGCCGGGCCGAGCAGGACGTCGAACTCCACCCCGGCGTCGACGATACACTGCGCGTAGCAGCGCCCCAGGGCGGCCAGCGCGGCGCCGCTGTCGAAGGCGCCTGCGTTGAAGAAATAGGGTGAAATACGGCCGGACTTGAGGGTGAACTCTCCGAACTTCAGGACGTCATACTGTCGGGCCAGTTCGATGAATTCAGTCTGGTAGCTGTGCATGCTGTGATGACGTTCCTGGAGGAGGCATTGTATTTGCGATTTTTGGCTATAGAATACGCAATTCTGGCCGCGCCACACTCCGTTCACCGTACCCGGGCATACCCTCGCCCGAGCGCAACAGCCGAACGAGACACCCCAATAAACCCGTGGTGGCGGGGCCCGGACATTTTACCCGGCAGCCTTTACCGCTGGTCCGGCTTCCCCGGTGACACGTGCCGCGGACCCCAGGGCCGCGGGTCGCGGGAAATGCTTTGAACGACGTGCCGAATCGCGCTCCGGCATCATACACGCTCTCATATCAAGGGGCTACGGATGAGAATCATCAGTTTCAGCGCTGACGGAATACAAGCCGCCGCCGAAAACGGCTTTTACGAGTGGCTCAAGGAACAGGATGCGGATTTTATTTGCGTCCAGGACTTGCGCTGTTCGGAGTACGACCTGCAGGACAACCAGTTTTTCCCGGAGGAGTACAACGCCTACTTCTTCGACGACATCGACGGCAAGGCAAACGGCGTCGCCATCTACTGCCGGCAGTTGCCGAAGGCGATCATGACTGGCCTGGGCTTCGCCGATTTCGATATGGAAGGCCGCTATATACAGGCGGACTACGAGAACCTCAGCGTCTCCTGCCTGCTCGCACCCAGCGCGGCGCCCGGGGATGCCGAGCAGCAGGAACGCAAAAACGAGTTTTATTCCCTGTTCGGCGCCCACCTGCAGAAAGTGCGCAACAAGCGCCGCGAGTTCATCATCTGCGGCAACTGGCACATCGCCCACACCCCGGCGGACGTCCAGGACACGGAGCGCAACAGCACGGTGTCGGGGTTCCTCGCCGAGGAACGCCAGTGGATGAACGAGCTGCTGGAATCGGGCTACGTCGACGCGTTTCGCGAGATCAACTCGGACCACGACGAGTTTAGCTGGTGGCCGGACGGCGACCGCGAGGATAACGGCTGGCGCACCGACTTCCACATCGTCTCCCAGGGCCTGCGCTACGCCATCGACTACGGGGCGATTTACAAGAACCGGGAGTTTTCCACCCACGCGCCGGTGATCATGGACTACGACATCGAGCTCTAGCAGCGGCGCGGCCTCGCGCCCCCCGCCACGGCCGGCTATCCCCCGGCCAGCGCCGCCTTCTGTATTTCCACCAGTTGCTGCACACCCAGCGCCGCCAGGTCGAGCATCGCGTCCAGCTCCCCGCGCGCGAACGGCGCACCCTCGGCGGTGCCCTGCACCTCGATAAAGCCCCCGGACTCGCCCATGATCACGTTCATATCGGTATCGGCAGCGGAATCCTCCGGGTAGTCCAGGTCCAGCACCGGCACACCCTGGTAGACGCCCACCGACACCGAGGCCACCATTTGCAGCAGCGGGTCAGTGCTGAGCAGTTTTTTCCGCTGCAGGTAATTGATGGCGTCGACCAGGGCGACGCAGGCGCCAGTAATCGCAGCGGTGCGCGTGCCGCCATCGGCCTGGATCACGTCGCAATCGATGGTGATGGTGTGCTCACCCAGCTGCGCCAGGTCCAGCGCCGCACGCAGGGAGCGCCCGATGAGGCGCTGGATCTCCACGGTGCGCCCGCCCTGCTTGCCGCGGGCGGCCTCGCGCCCCATGCGCGAACCGGTGGAGCGCGGCAGCATGCCGTATTCCGCGGTGACCCAGCCGCTGCCGGAGCCGCGCAGGAAGCGCGGCACGCCCGCCTCCACCGAAGCGGTGCAAATGACCCGCGTGTCGCCGAAGCAGACCAGCACCGAACCCTCGGCGTGGCGGGTGTAGTGACGCTCGATACTGACCTGGCGCAGCTGATCCGCTGCGCGACCGCTGGGTCGCTGCATGAACTGACTCCCTGGGAATGGCAAAGGGCGCCAGTATACGCGAGGGCGTCGCGCAACTGTAAGCACCACAGCCAAGCTGCTACACTCGCTGCCAATAACGGCACCCGGGGCGCAACACGGCAATGATTCAAAGCATGACGGCCTTCTCGCGCGAGAGCGCGACAACGCCCCAGGGCGTGCTGACGGTGGAGCTGCGCTCCGTCAATCACCGCTATCTCGATTGCAGCTTCAAGGTGCCCGATACGCTGCGCGCGCTGGAGCCGAAGCTGCGCGAGGCGCTGTCGACGCGGCTGTCCCGCGGCAAGGTCGACTGCCTGGTCCGCGTGCAGGCGCCGGCGCTGGACACCACGGACATGCGCGTCGACGAGACGAAACTGGACGACCTGCTGGCCGCGGCGCGCCAGGTCGCCGGGCGCATCGGCGACGCGGCCCCGATGGACCCGTTGCGGCTGCTGCAGTTCCCGGGCATCTACGAGGCGCCAGAGGAATCCGAAGAGGCCCTGCAACGCGCGGTCGCCGGGCTGTTCGAGCAGTCGCTGGCAGGCCTGCAGGCGAACCGCCGGCGCGAGGGGGAAAAACTGGCGCAGCTGGTGCGCGACCGCCTCGACCAGGTCGAGGCCCAGGTCGCGACAGCGCGCGAAATCATGCCGGAGTTGCTGCAGTACCAGCGCGACCGTATCAGCGCGCGCCTGCAGGAGATCGCCGCCGAGGTGGACCAGGGCCGCCTCGAGCAGGAGCTGGTCTACCTGGCGCAGAAAGCCGACGTGGACGAGGAGCTGGACCGCCTTGAAACCCACGTCGGCGAGGTGCGCCGGACGCTGGACAAGGGCGGCCCCTGCGGCCGGCGGCTGGATTTCCTGATGCAGGAACTCAACCGCGAGGCGAATACCCTGTCGTCCAAGTCGCAGTCCGCGGCCACCACCCTGAACGCCGTCGAGCTCAAGGTGTTGATCGAGCAGATGCGCGAGCAGGTGCAAAACATCGAATAAGCCGCCGCGGGCCGCAAACAGGAAAGCAGATGAGCAGCCGAGGTACCCTCTACACCGTATCCGCGCCCTCCGGCGCGGGCAAGACCAGCCTGGTGAACGCACTGGTGACAGGCGATGACGGCCTGCGCGTCTCGGTGTCCCATACCACGCGCCCGATCCGCCCCGGGGAAGAGGATGGGGTCAACTACCACTTTGTCGACGAGGCCAGCTTCTGCGCCATGCTCGAGCGCGCGGAGTTCCTCGAGCACGCGCGGGTATTCGGCAACCTCTACGGCACCTCCGGCGTGTGGGTGGACCAGCAGTTGGACGCCGGGCTGGACGTCATCCTGGAAATCGACTGGCAGGGCGCGGCCCAGGTCAGGCGCCTGATGCCGGACACCTGCGCAATCTTCATCCTGCCCCCCTCGCGGCAGGCCCTGGAGCAGCGCCTGGAAGGCCGCGGCCAGGACGACGCGGCAACCATACAGCGGCGTATGGACCAGGCGGTGGAGGAAATCTCCCACTACGTGGAGAGCGACTTCCTGGTGGTGAACGAGGATTTCGACCGTGCCCTGGCCGACCTGCGGGCCATCATCACCAGCCAGCGGCTGCGCACCACGCGCCAGGAATCCCGCTTCGCCCGCATGCTGCAGGAGCTGCTGGGCCCGGCCGGGGACGCCTGAGGGCGTATTTTTTCCGCTGGACGCCCCCCCGGGGGCCTACGCTATAATGGCCGGCCCTTTTTCCCATGAGAAGACACTGAACATGGCACGCGTTACAGTTGAAGACTGCCTCGAGAACGTCGCAAACCGCTTCGAACTGGTCATGGTGGCCAGCAAGCGGGCCCGCCAGATGGCCACCGGGGGCAAGGACCCGATGGTGCAGGAGGAGTCCGACAAGCCCACGGTAATCGCCCTGCGCGAGATCGCCGAGGGGCTGGTGACCAACGACATCCTCAGCCGCGAGGAAGAAATGGAAGCCGAGGAGGAACTCGCCGAGGTCATGGAGGCCAGCGAATCCCCCATCTAAGTCCCCGGGGCATCGCCGGTACCGGCCTGTAAACTGAGCAATGCAAACCATCGATGCCCTCAATAACACCCTGCGCACCTATCTCAACCCCGAGCAAGCCAACCACGTAAAACGCGCCTACTTCTTCGCCGAGCAGGCCCACTACGGGCAGCGCCGGCGCTCGGGCGAGCCCTACGTCACCCATCCACTGGCTGTCGCCGGCATTCTGGCGGACATGCACATGGATCACCAGAGCCTGATCGCGGCCATGTTGCACGACGTGATCGAGGACACGGGCATCGAGAAATCCGCCATCGGCGAACAGTTCGGCCCGGCGGTCGCGGAACTCGTCGACGGGGTCAGCAAGCTGACCCAGATGGAGTTCGAATCCCTGGAAGAGAAGCAGGCGGAGAACTTCCAGAAAATGGCCCTGGCCATGGCCCGCGATATCCGCGTCATCCTGGTCAAGCTCGCCGACCGCCTGCACAACATGCGCACCCTGGGCGTGCTGAACACCAACAAGGCGCGACGCATCGCCCGGGAAACCCTGGAAATCTACGCCCCCATCGCCATGCGCCTGGGCATGAACAACGTGCGCATGGAGTTCGAGGACCTCGGCTTCGGTGTGCTGTATCCCATGCGCGCCCGGCGCATCGACGCGGCCATTCGCCAGGCCCGCGGCAATCGCAAGGAACTGGTGGAGAAAATTCGCGACCAGATCCAGGCCACCCTGGACCAGGAGGGGCACGACGTCGCGGTTATCGGCCGCGAAAAGCACCTGTACAGCATCTACAGGAAGATGAAGTCCAAGCGCAAGTCGTTCTCCGAGATCATGGATATCTACGCCTTCCGCATCATCGCCGACTCGGTGGACACCTGCTACCGCGTGCTGGGCTGCATCCACAGCCTGTACAAACCCGTGCCCGGGGAATTCAAGGACTACATCGCCATCCCCAAGGCCAACGGCTACCAGTCCCTGCACACGGTGCTGATGGGCATGCACGGCGTGCCCATCGAGGTGCAGATACGCACGCGGGAAATGGAGGACATGGCCAATAACGGCATCGCCGCCCACTGGCTGTACAAGAGCGATGGCGAGTCCGCCAACGGCAGTCACGCCCGCGCGCGCGAGTGGGTGCAGGGGCTGCTCGAGATGCAGCAGCGCGCGGGCAACTCGCTGGAGTTCATCGAGAGCGTCAAGATCGACCTGTTCCCCGACGAGATCTATGTGTTTACGCCCAAGGGGCGTATCCTGGAACTGCCGAGCCGCGCCACCGCGGTGGATTTCGCTTACGCCGTGCACACCGATGTCGGCAACAGCTGCGTCGCCTGTCGCATCAACCGCCGCCTCGCGCCGCTGTCGGAACCGCTGGAGAGCGGCCAGACGGTGGAAATCCTCACCAGCGCCGGGGCGCGGCCGAACCCCTCCTGGCTGGACTACGCGGTGACGGCCAAGGCCCGCTCCAATATCCACCACTTTCTCAAGCGCCAGACCCACGAGGACTCCGTCGCCCTGGGGCGCACCCTGCTGGACAAGAGCCTGGCGGATTTCTCCAGCAGCCTGGACAAGCTGTCCGGCGAGAACCTGGCCCAGTACCTGGCACAACACGGCTACGAAGACCTGGAAGACCTGCTGGTGGACGTGGCGCGCGGCAGCCGCCTGCCGCTGGTGACGGCGCAACAACTGCTGCGGGAAGTGGAGACCGGCCCGCTGCGCGAGGGCGACAGCGAACCGGTGGCCATCCGCGGCACGGAGGGCTTCATGGTCAGTTACGCGCGCTGCTGCCACCCCATTCCGGGCGACGCGATCGAGGGCTACCTGAGTTCGGAGAAGGGTATGGTGGTGCACCGCGGCGGGTGCAACAACCTCGCCGACCTGCGCGACAACGCCGAGCGCCTGGTGGCCCTGCGCTGGGACGACGAGGTCGCCGGAAGCTACCCGGTGGAGCTGCGCGTGGAGGTGCAGAACCGCCGCGGCATGATCGCGGTCATCGCCACCCGTATCAACAGTATGGGCGTGAACATCGAGAAGATATCCACCGATAACAAGGACTACCAGTTCACCTACGTGAACATGGAATTGCTGGTGCAGAACCGCGTGCACCTGGCCCGCATCATGAAGCGCCTGCGCGCGATCAAGCACGTGCGCAAGGTCGTGCGCCTGAAAAACTGAAACCGCCGGGCACCGCCCGCACCTGGGAGACCCATCGTGAGCAACCGCGCCATCATATCCACGCCCGACGCACCCGACGCCATCGGGCCCTACTCACAGGCCGTGAAGGCCGGCGACACCGTGTGGCTGTCCGGGCAGATTCCCCTGGACCCGGGCAGCGGCGAAATGGTCAGCGGCGGCATCGAGGCCCAGGCCGAGCGTGTGTTCAGCAACCTCGCAGCCGTGGCCGAGGCCGCCGGGGGCAGCCTGGACAACGCGGTGAAGATCAACATCTCCCTCACCGACCTGGACGACTTCGCCGCGGTCAACGAGGTCATGGCGCGCTTCCTGCAAGCGCCCTATCCGGCCCGCGCCTGTGTACAGGTCGCCGCGCTGCCCAGGGGCGCGGCCATCGAGGTCGAGGCCATCATCGCACTCTAGGTGCCGCGCGCCTGGCCGATCAGCGCGCCGTAGCCGGCCCGGTAGTCCGGGTACAGCAACTGGTAGCCGCTGGCGCGCAGCGCCGTGTTGCGACAGCGCCGGTGCCCGGCGCGGTTGTGCCGCGTCGGCTCGTGCCGCTCCCCCGTCGCCTGCACGCCCAGCTGCTGCGCCAGCCAGCTTTCCACTTCGTAGCGCGGCGCCGGCGCGTCGTCCACGCCCACGTATACCGGCGCCGGCTTGCGCCCCGCGGCCGACATGCGCAGCAGGTGCCCGATAAAGCCGGAGCAGTCCTCGCGATGGATGCGGTTGGTATAACTGACCGGCTCGGCCGGACACAGCTCGCCGCGACTGACCCGCGCCAGCAGGCGCCCGCCGGGAATGCCGTAGATACCGCCGAAGCGCACCACGGTGGCGTCGGTGGCGGCAGCGCGCAGCAACTCCTCCGCCTCGATAATGGCCTGCGCCCAGGGGTCCTCTCGGGTCAGCGGGCTGAGCTCGTCGACCCAGCCGCCGTCGCGCTCGGCGAATACGCGCGTGCTGCCGGCCATGACGATGTGCCGCGGCCGGTGGTCGCCCAGGCCGGCCAGCAGGTTGCGCATACCGCCGCCGAAACCGGCGCGGTAGCCCGCTTCCGAGCGGTCGAAGGGGTTGCAGGTCGCCACCACGAAATCCGGGCGCAGCGCCGCGGCGAAATCCAGGCTGCCGGGCCGCGTGTAGTCCGCCGCCCGCGCGTCGAAGCCCGCGGGCAGGCGCTCGACGTTGCGCCGCACCGCCGTCACCTCGCAGCCCTCGCCCAACAGGGTGAGGCCGAGCCGGGTGCCGATATCGCCGCAGCCGATAATGAGCACAGATGCGCCCTTCATAACTGGTTCCCTCACTGGTTACACTAGGGCCACCGGAGCCGCGGCCGAACCCATGACACTAACAGAACTGCGCTACCTTGTGGCGCTTTCCGAGACCGGGCACTTTCGTCGTGCGGCGGAGCGCTGCAACGTCAGCCAACCCACCCTGAGCATCGCCATCAAGAAGCTGGAGGCGGAGCTGGAACTGAGCCTGTTCGAGCGTTCCCGGCACAAGGTAAACACCACGCCCATCGGCGAGCGCATCGTAGAGCAGGCGCGCGTCGTGCTGCAGGAATCCCAGAACCTGCTGCACCTGGCCGAGTTGGGCAAGGACCCGCTGGGCAGCATGCTTGCCGTCGGCGCCATCCACACCGTCGGGCCCTACCTGTTCCCGCGCCTGGTCAGCCGCATGCAGCAGCTGGCACCGAAGATGCCCCTGCTCATCGAGGAGAGTTACACCGCCAACCTGCGCGTCAAGCTGACCGGCGGGGAACTGGACGCGGTGTTCGTGGCGCTGCCCTTCACCGCCACGGACGTGGTCGCCAGGGAAGTGTACGAGGAGAGCTTCGTCGTGCTGTTGCCCGCGGGGCACGAGCTGGCGGAGTGCGCCAGTATCGATCCCGCGGCACTGGCGCGTCAGCGCGTGCTGCTGATGGGAGAGGGCCACTGCTTCCGCGACCAGGTGCTGGAGGCCTGCCCCGGGCTGCAGGACGCCATCCGCCAGGACCACGCCGCCGGGCACCCGGTGGTCGAGGGCAGCTCCCTGGAAACGCTCAAGCACATGGTCGCCAGCGGCCTGGGCATCACCGTGCTGCCCGAGTCGGCGGCCGACGTCGCCACTTACGGCGACAACGGCCTGGTCGTGCGCCACTTCGACGACCCGCCCCCGCAGCGCAGCATCGCGCTGGCCTGGCGCGCCAGCTACCCGCGGCCCCAGGCCATCGATATGCTCACCCGCGCCGTGCAGCCCGGGTAGCCGGTTCGTGGACGGAATTGCCTGCCTGTCGGTGCAGGAACTGCGCGGGGTGGGCCCGAAACTCGCGCAGAAGCTGGCCGACTACGGTGTACGCCAGCTCGAGGACCTGCTGTTCCACCTGCCGCTGCGCTACCAGGACCGCACCCGCGTCACGCCCATTGCCGCCGCGCGCGAGGGCATGGACGTGGTCATCGAGGGCGAGGTGCGCGCCGCGGACGTGGTGTTCGGCCGCCGCCGCAGCCTCGTGGCGCGCCTGCAGGACGGCAGCGGCACCCTGACCCTGCGCTTTTTCCACTTCTCCGCGGCGCAGAAAAACAACCTGCAACCGGGCAGCCGGGTGCGCTGCTTCGGCCAGGTGCGCCGCGGCGGCAGCGGGCTGGAGATGTACCACCCGGAATACCGCCACCTGCGCGAGGACGCCGGCCCGGTGGAGGAGGCGCTGACCCCCGTGTACCCGACCACCGAGGGCCTGGGCCAGGCGCAGTGGCGCAAGTTGTGCGGGCAGGCGCTGGGCCTGTTGCGCCGGGCCCCGGTGCAGGAACTGCTGCCGCCCAGCAAGCAGTATCCCTACGACCTGGCCGCGGCGCTGCAATTCCTGCACGCGCCGCCGCCGGACGCGCCGCAGGAGCTGTTGCGCGCGGGGGAGCACCCGGCGCAGATGCGCCTGGCGCTGGAGGAACTGGTGGCGCACAACCTGTCCCTGCAACGCCTGCGCGAGTACCAGCAGCGCGACGGCGCGCCGGCGCTGCCGCCGCGGCGGGAGGACATCGCGGCCTTTCTCGCCACGCTGCCTTTCCAGCCCACCGCGGCGCAACAGCGCGTTATCGCGGAAATCGCCGCAGACCTGGCGCGGCCGGTGCCCATGCTGCGCCTGGTGCAGGGCGACGTCGGCTCGGGCAAGACCCTGGTCGCCGCCGCCGCGGCGCTGCAGGCCATCGGCAATGGCTACCAGGTCGCCATCATGGCGCCCACCGAACTGCTGGCGGAACAGCACTGGCAGAACTTTCACGCCTGGTTCGAACCGCTGGGCGTGGGCATGGAATGGCTCAGCGGGCGCTCCCGCGGGGCCAGGCGCAACTCCGCCCTGGCGCGTATTGCCGGCGGCGAGGCGGCGCTGGTGATCGGCACCCACGCGCTGTTCCAGTCCGACGTGGCCTTCTCGCGCCTGGGCCTGGTCATCGTCGACGAACAACACCGCTTCGGCGTACACCAGCGCCTGGCGCTGACCGAGAAGGCCGCGCCGGGGGAGGGCAGGCCGCACCAGCTGGTGATGACCGCCACGCCGATACCGCGCACCCTGTCGATGGTCGCCTACGCCGACCTGGACTGCTCGGTGATCGACGAACTGCCGCCGGGCAGGCAACCGGTGCAGACCGCGCTGATCGACAGCGACCGGCGCGACGAGGTGGTGCAACGCGTGGCCGCCGCCTGCGCCGCGGGGCGCCAGGCCTACTGGGTGTGCACGCTGGTCGAGGAGAGCGACGCGCTGCAGGCGCAGGCCGCCGAGGCCACCGCCAGCGAGCTGGCCGCCGCGCTGCCGCACCTGTCGGTGGGACTGGTGCACGGGCGCCTGAAGGCGGCGCAGAAAGAGCAGGTCATGGCGGCGTTCAAGGCAGGCGACATCGCCCTGCTGGTCGCCACCACGGTGATCGAGGTGGGCGTGGACGTGCCCAGGGCGAGCCTGATGATCATCGAGAACCCCGAGCGACTGGGCCTGGCGCAGTTGCACCAGCTGCGCGGCCGCGTCGGCCGCGGCAGCCAGGCCAGCCACTGCGTCCTGCTCTACCAGAACCCGCTCTCCGCGACGGGCAAGCAGCGCCTGGGTGCGATGCGCGAGAGCACCGACGGCTTCTATATCGCCGAGAAGGACCTGCAGCTGCGCGGGCCGGGAGAGGTACTGGGTACGCGCCAGACGGGACTCATGGAGTTTCGCATCGCGGAGCTGCCGGGACACGCCCACCTGCTGCCCGAGGTACAGCGCATGGCCGAGCGCATACGCGCGGATTATCCCGAGCGCATCGACCCCCTGATCAAGCGCTGGACCGGCGCGGGGGAGCGCTTCGCCAAGGTTTGAGGGCGGTGCCACGGCGCAGAGCTGCGGCAACAAGGCCCTCCCCGCTACTGGACAGGTTTAAAGGCCCGCCCTGTGCGCTGTCCCGCCATTCCGGGTTCCCGCCACTCCGGGTTCCCGTCATTCCAGGTTCCCGTCATTCCAGGTTCCCGTCATTCCCGCGCAAGCGGGAATCCAGTGATTCCAGGCCGCCCTGGATCCCCGCTTGCGCGGGGATGACGGGGCCGGGTCCGCTTGCGCGGGGATGACGGGGTGTGGGGATGACGTGAGCCCGACACTCAGGGCAGGATCGCCGGCAGTTCCTTCTGCAGGGCCAGCTTCTCCTTGGTCGCCTCGCCAGTGAGGGCGAAACCCAGGAGGTTGCCGCCGCTGTCGCGGAAGGTGGCCTTGACGTCGTTGCCGTTCTGCTCGATAGACCACTCGCCCTCGGCGCCCTGCGCCGGCGGCGCTACCACCACCGGGCAGGCCGGGGTCTTGATGGTCACCGGCATGGCCGCGTAGCTGACTTCCGTGGGCTCGCCGGCAAGGGTCTTGCCCAGCGCCCTGGCGGCGGCCATCAGCGGCGCCACGTAGACCAGCACGTGGCCGCAGACCTCGGCGCAGTCACCCATGGCGTAGACGTTGGGCGCGCTGGTCTCCAGCAGCTTGTTGGTGACCACGCCGCGGTTGGTCTCGATGCCGCTGGCCGCGGCCAGCGTGGTGCTGGGGCGCACGCCGACGGCGGAGACGACGATGTCGGCGTCGATGGTCTCGCCGCTGTCCAGGGTGACGCGCACGCCGTCGTCGCGCTTGTTCACCTCGGTCACCAGCGGGCCGAAGTGGAAGCGTGCGCCTTTTTCCTCCAGCGCGGCCTGCACCGCCTTGCCGGCGGGCTCGGGCAGCAGGGTGGGCAGGCAGTAGCCCAGCGGGTCCACCGCCTCGACCTCGAAATCGCCGTTGAGCAGGTCGTTGGTGTACTCGCAGCCGATCAGGCCGGCGCCGATCAGGCAGACCTTCTTCACCCCGTTTTTCTTCACCGCGGTGCGAAAATCGGCGAAGTCCGCCAGGTCGTTGATGGAGTACACCAGGTCCAGGCCGTCGCCGGCGATGGGCGGGCGGATGACCTCCGCACCGACCGCCAGCACCAGCTTGCCGTAGTGCACCTCGGTCTGTGCGTCACCGACCTTGATCATCTGCCTGGCGGTATCGATCTCGCTGACCTTGGTCATGGTCCAGACGCTGGCCTTTAGCTGGCGCCCCATGCTGCCGGCATCGGCCTGGGCGAGGTCGTCCGCCTCGGTCTGCCGGGTGTAACCGGTGGACAGCATCGGCTTGGAATAGGAACGGCCATCGTCGGAGGTGATCAGCAGCAGCGGCGTCTCGCTGTCGTGTTTGCGGAATTCCTTGGCCACGCCGTAGCCCGCCAGGCCGGTGCCGAGAATGACCACGGGGGCGTGCACCTTGTCGACCACCGGCTCCTCGTGGTGCGGCGTATCCTCGACCGGCGCCTCCTCCAGCAACTCGAAGTCTTCCTTGCCGACGCCGCAGTCGGGGCAGAGCCAGTCCTCGGGCACATCTTCCCACTTCGTGCCCGGCGCGATGCCGTCATCGGGCCAGCCCTCTTTCTCGTCGTAGATCAGGCCACAGACTATACATTCCCACTTACTCATACTGTCTCTCGCTCACGTCAATACCGAACCCCTGGCGTGTTCCAGACGGGGAAGTGCGCTGACCGCGGTGCCGGAACAGGGGAAAAAAATCGAGGCCCATCACTATAGAGTTGTGCGATAAATGTGCAAGGGTTTTCTGGCGCTGCGGGTATGTCCTGTCAGGCCCGCACGCGGACTTGCAAGCGCCGCGGCGTTGACGCATTCTCGCCCCTTTCGCCGCAGGAGGTGCCGTTGCAGGCCCATGCCACCCACAGCGCCGCCGGGACGCGCCAGCGCATCGTCGCCGAGCCGCGCTGGCGCAGCCTGGAGCGCTACACCACTCGCTCACTGCCTCCGGCCACCCGCGCCTGGCTGACCGACGACGGCTCGCTCACCGCGCGCCTGGTCGCGCTGGACCAGGGGCCGTTTCGCGTGCAGCGGCTGTACCAGGGCTGGGAGGTGCCGTTGCTCACGGAACGCGCCCTGCTCGGCTGCCCGCCGCGGCAACGCGCCCTGGTGCGCGAGGTCGCCCTGCGGCTGGGAGACGAGGCGGTGGTGTTCGCGCGCAGTGTCTTCCCGGTGGCCAGCCTGCACGGCTGCCTGGGCCACCTGCGGCGCCTGCACAACCGCTCCCTGGGCGCCATCCTGTTCAGCCACCCGGACATGCAGCGCAGCCCCTTCGAACTCGCCCACATGCGCGGCGACAGCGCCTACCTGCCGCCTCAACTACGCCAGCCGACGCCCGCCTGGGGGCGGCGCTCACGCTTCGATATCCAGGGCAAGCAGCTGCTGGTTAGCGAGGTGTTCCTGCAGCCTTTCCGCCCCTGGCCGGCGACCCTGCCCGTGCACCGCTCCCAGCGCGGCCGCGTCAACGCTGCATTTGCCTCGCCAACCCAGTAAGCTAGGGTTTTGACCGCGGCGAACCGGCGCGATGACCACAGCGCGAACGCGATGACCACAGCCTCCCGGAGCGGCGCCCTGCTGCAGCTGATCCGTTTCGACAAGCCGATCGGCACCCTGTTGCTTCTGTGGCCCACCCTGTGGGCGCTGTGGATAGCGGCGCGCGGCGTACCCGACTACCACCTGTTACTGATCTTCGCCCTGGGGACCTTCCTGATGCGCTCCGCCGGCTGCATCGTCAACGACTACGCCGACCGCAACCTCGACGGCGGCGTCAGCCGCACCCGCGAGCGGCCGCTGGTGACCGGCGCCGTCAGCGAAAAGGAGGCGCTGCTGTTGTTCGGCGTACTCCTGGCGGCGGCCTTTGCCCTGGTGCTGCTGACCAACCGGCTGACCGTGCTGCTGTCGGTGGCCGCCGTACTGCTGGCCTCCACCTATCCCTTCATGAAACGCTACACCCACCTGCCCCAGGTGGTACTGGGCGCGGCGTTTTCCTGGGCCATCCCCATGGCCTTCGCCGCCCAGCGCGGCGAACTGCCGGCCGCCCTGTGGTGGCTCTACCTCGGCAACCTGTTGTGGACCGTGGCCTACGACACCCAGTACGCCATGGTGGACCGCGCGGACGACCTGATCGTCGGCATCAAGTCCACCGCGGTGCTGCTGGGCCAGCACGATCGCCTGGCGATCGCCTGCCTGCAGTGCGCCAGCCTGGCCGCCCTGTACCTGGCCGGCGAGGCTTTCGGCCTGGGCCTGTACTACCGGCTCGCGCTGCTCTGCGCGGCGCTCCTGTTCGCCTACCACCAGTACCTGATCCGCGCCCGGGAACCCGCTCCCTGCTTTCGCGCCTTCCTGCACAACAACTGGGTCGGCATGGTGATCTTCGCCGGCATCGTGCTGGACTACGCGCTCGGGAGTGGGGCATGACGGCGCGCGAGCCCGCGTACAGCGCACAGTTCATCACCAGCCTGGACCAGGTCGAGGCCGCCCGCTGGAACGCCCTGAGCGGCACGGACTACCCCTTCCTGCGCCACGAGTTCCTGCACGGCCTGGAACGCACCGGCTGTACCGACGCCGCGTCGGGCTGGCAGCCCTGCCACCTGTTATTGCACCGCGACGGTGAACTGGCGGCACTGATGCCCCTGTACCTGAAGTCGCATTCCTACGGCGAGTATGTCTTCGACTGGTCCTGGTCCGACGCCTGGCGCCAGAGCGGCCTGCACTACTACCCCAAGCTGGTCACCGCGGTGCCCTTCACCCCCGCCACCGGCCCACGCATCTGCACCGCGCCGGGCCTGGAGGAGGGCGAGGGCATCGCGCTGGCGCTGCAGGCGGTGCGCGATTTCGCCACGGACAAGGGCCTGTCCTCCTGGCACCTGCTGTTTCCCGAACAGGCGGTCAGCGACGCCCTGCTCGCCCAGGGCCTGCACCAGCGGCTGGCCACCCAGTTCCACTGGTTCAACGAGGGTTTCGCCTCCTTCGACGAGTTCCTCGGCACCTTCAGCAGCCGCAAGCGCAAGAGCCTGCGCCGCGAGCGGCGGCGGGTGCAGGAGCAGGGACTGAGCCTGGAAACGCTCAGCGGCGAGCAGATCAGCGAGGCGCACTGGCAACAGTTCTACCGCTTCTACCAGCTCACCTACGCCAAGCGCAGCGGCCACGGCGGCTACCTCAGCCGCGAGTTCTTCCTCGATACCGCCGCCGGCCTGGGCGACCAGGTGGTGATGATCTTCGCCAGCAAGGACGGCGAGGCGGTGGCCGGCGCCCTCTGCTTCCGCTCCAGCGACACCCTGTACGGCCGTTACTGGGGCTGCGAGTACGAGTTCGACTGCCTGCACTTCGAGGCCTGTTACTACCAGGGCATCGAGTACTGCATCCGCCACAAGCTGGCGCGCTTCGACCCGGGGGCCCAGGGCGAGCACAAGATCCAGCGCGGTTTCCGCCCCATCACCACGTGCTCCAGCCACTGGATTGCCGACCCGCGCCTGTCCGAGGCGGTCGGCGACTTCACCCGCCGCGAGGCCTTGCACAATGAGCAGTACCGGCAGGAGGCCGCCCGCCTGCTGCCCTTCAGGGACCCCGCCGCACAGGCCCGCTAACGCTCGCACCGGACGCGCGGCGCGACACGTTGCGCCTCAGCCGCGGGCGCGCCACAACAGCAGGCGATTGTTCGCCGGCATCTCATTGTCGGACTGCAGCTCGAAACCCGCCTCCCGCGCCAGCGCATCCACCGCCTCGAAATCGCGAATCGCGCTGTCCGGGTGTTGCTGCGCCAGCCACTGGTCAAAGCGCGCGTTGCTGTCGCTGGTATAGCGACCGCCGTAGTTGAACGGGCCGTACACCGCCAGGGTGGTGTCGCCGCGCATGCCCGCGGCGAGGCCGCCGAAGAAGCACCGCACCGAGTCCATGGACATGATGTGCAGGCTGTTGGCGCTGAACACAGCGTCGGGCACCGGCACCGACCAGGGGTCGTCGCGCACGTCCAGGGGCAGCGGCGGCAGCAGGTTGTCGCCGGGATAGGCCGCGCAGCGCGGCCGCAGTACGGGCAGGTTCTGCGGCAGGTCCGTGGGCTGCCAGCGCAGCTGTGGCAGCTGTTGCGCGAAGTGACAGGCGTGCTGGCCGGTGCCGCTGCCGATTTCCAGCACCTGGCCGCGGCCGGCGAACGCCGCGCGCAAGACCGCCAGGATATGGGACTTGTTGTTCTCGCAGGCCTGGGAAAAGGGCAGCTCGTGCATGGCTGGCGGCGCGCCGCTCAGCCGGCCGGTGGCTGGTCGCGGGTGAAGACCAGCTCGCGCGCCGTGGACTCGGCCCGGTTATAGCGGTAGCCGTCACGGCGGAATTTTTTCAGCCCGTCGGGATCGTTCAGCTCGTTGTCGATGATGTAGCGCGCCATCTGCCCACGCGCCTTCTTGGCGAAAAAGCTGATGACCCGGTACTTGCCATTTTTCAGGTCCCTGAACACCGGGGTGACGATATCGGCGTCGAGTGAGCGGGCCTTGAGCGAGCGGAAGTACTCGTTGGAGGCCAGGTTGACCAGCACTCGCGAGCCCGACTTGCCGAGCTGGGCGTCGATCGCCGCGGTGAGGTCGTCGCCCCAGAACTCGTACAGGTTCTTGCCGCCGGAGTTGGCGAACTTCAGGCCCATCTCCAGGCGATAGGGCTGCATCAGGTCCAGCGGGCGCAGCAGGCCGTACAGCCCCGACAGGATGCGCAGGTGCTGCTGCGCGAAGCCCAGCTGTTTGGCATTCAGCGTTTCCGCCTCCAGCCCCGTGTACACGTCGCCCTTGAAGGCGAGGATCGCCTGCTTGGCGTTATCCAGTGAAAAGGGTGTGCCCCAGTTCATGAAGCGCTGGTGGTTGAGCTCGGCGATGTTTTCGCTCACCCCCATGAGGCTGCGAATGTCGGCCGGACTGAGGGCGCGCGCATCGTCCACCAGCGCCGCGGAGCGCTCGAGGAACTGCGGCTGGGTGGCCCTGCGCGTGGTGGGCCTGGAATCGAAATCCAGGGTCTTGGCCGGGGATATCACAGTCAGCATGGGGCAGGTTCCGCTATCTCGAAGGGTTGGTTCAATTACGCGTCGGGCAGCGGGCTATGATACTCTGCGCCTCGATAATCAAAAAGACCTGTCTACCATGCCCGCACTGCATACCCTGGTGCGTTACATCGACGCATTTACCGACCGCTGTGGCCGCCTGCTGGCGTGGCTCGCCCTGGGCATGGCGCTGCTCGTCGCGTTCGTCGTGATACTACGCTACGGCTTCAATATCGGTTCCATCCCCGCCCAGGAAGCGGTGACCTACATGCACGGCGCGCTGTTCCTGCTCGGCGCGGCCTACGCGCTGAAAACCGGGGCGCACGTGCGGGTGGACATCTTCTACCGCAATTTCAGCGCGCGTACCCGCGCCTGGGTCAACAGCCTCGGCGGCATCGTCTTCCTGCTGCCCCTGTGCGCCTTCATCATCGCCAGCAGCTGGGACTACGTGGCCGAGTCCTGGGCCATGCGTGAGAGCTCCCCCGAGCCCGGCGGCATCCCCGCCGTGTTCCTGCTCAAGACGCTGCTGCCGGTGGCGGCCATCACCCTCGCCCTGCAGGGCATCGCCGAGGTACTGCGCAGCGCACTGTACCTGGTTGAGGGCGCAGAACACTGATGGAATACCTCTCGCTCTACCTGTTCCTGGCGGTTTGCCTGCTGCTGATGCTGGGCTACCCGGTCGCCTTTACCCTGGCGGGCACGGCGCTGGCCTTCGCCACCGGCGGGGTACTGCTGGGCGTGTTCGACGCCGGCTTTCTCTCCGCGCTGCCCGGGCGCATATTCGGCACGGTCAACAACACCACGCTGATCGCCGTGCCCCTGTTCATCCTCATGGGCAACATTCTGGAGAAGTCGCGCGTGGCCGAGGAACTGCTCGACAGCATGGCGCGCGTGTTCGGCGGCCTGCGCGGCGGGCTCGGGATTTCCGTGGTGGTAGTCGGCATGTTCCTGGCCGCCAGCACCGGTATCGTCGGCGCCACCGTGGTCACCATGGGCCTGCTGTCGCTGCCCACCATGCTGCGCAACGGTTACAGCCCGGCGCTGGCCACCGGCACCATTGCCGCCACCGGCACCCTGGGCCAGATCATCCCGCCCTCCATCGCCCTGGTGTTGCTCGGCGACATCCTCTCCAACGCCTACCAGCAGGCGCAGCTCAACATGAACATCTTCAACCCGAAGACCGTCTCGGTGGGCGACCTGTTCGTCGGCGCGCTGGTGCCCGGCCTGCTGCTGGTGGCGATGTATATCCTCTACCTGCTGGTCTACGCGCGCCTGCGCCCGCAGCACGCGCCCCCCGCAGACGCCGGGGCCATTGCCGTGGGCGAGGTGCTGCGCGGACTGTTGCCGCCACTGGCGCTGATCGTGGTGGTGCTCGGTTCCATTCTCGGCGGCGCGGCGACGCCCACCGAGGCTGCGGGTATCGGCGCGGTGGGCGCGCTGGTCCTGGCCCTGGCCAAGCGACAGATGGACTGGCAGCGCCTGGGCGAGGCGGTGCGCGGCACCCTGGAAGTGACCTGTATGGTGTTCATGATCCTGGTGGGCGCGGCGGTGTTTTCACTGGTGTTTCGCGGCTTCGGCGGCGAGGAGCTTATTCACGGTTTCTTCCAGACCCTGCCGGGCGGCGCCATGGGGGCGACCCTGGTGGTCATGCTGGTGATCTTCCTGCTCGGCTTCATTCTCGACTTCATCGAGATCACCTTCGTCGTGGTGCCCATCGTCGGGCCTATCCTGCTGGCCATGGGGCTGGACCCGATCTGGCTCGGCGTCATGATCGCCCTGAACCTGCAGACTTCTTTCCTCACGCCGCCGTTCGGTTTCGCCCTGTTTTACCTGCGCGGCGTCGCCCCGCAGTCGGTGCCCACTGGCGCTATCTACCGCGGCGTAATACCCTTTATAATCCTCCAACTCCTGCTGATCGTGGCGCTGTGGTTCCGCCCCGAACTGGCCACCTGGCTGCCCGCTACCCTGAACTGATACGCGCCGCGGGACACGCCCGCCGACGCGAGGACTGGTAAATGAACGATATCGACACCGCGCCCATCCCCCACGGTGAATTGTCACTGCAAACCGTGGCGATGCCCAAGGACACCAACGCCAGCGGCGACATCTTCGGCGGCTGGCTGCTGTCGCAGATGGATATCGCCGGCATGATCACCGCCCAGGAAGTGGCGGGCGGGCGGGTGGCCACGGTAGCCATCGACGGCATGGCCTTTCTCACCCCGGTGCACGTCGGCGCGGTGGTGTCCTGCTACTGCGACGTACTGGAAGTGGGGCGCAGTTCCATCCGCATCGTTGTCGAGGTGTGGATCAACTCGCAGCACGACGGCGAACCCATCAAGGTGACGGAAGGGGAATTCGTTTTCGTGGCCATCGACGAGAACGGGCGCACCCGCGCGATCAAGCGCTAGCACACCACAGGGACCGGGAGCGCCCTAGTACTCCTCGTCCCCCAGCACCTCGTCCCGCGTATTGATCCACGCCTGCTCGGAAATGTGGTGGTAGTTGCGCGCGCCCTTGTAGAAGTCGCGGTAGGACGCGTACACCTTCGCCGCCACCGGGTCTTCCGCCACGAGCCTGTCCAGCTGTTGCCGTGTGCCCTGCCACAGGGCCTGCAGCACGTCGTCGGGCAGGCGCCGCAATTGCACGCCGTGCTCGTCGACCAGTCGCGCCAGGGCGGCGTTGTTGCGCGCGGTGTACTCGTCCAGCATGTCCTGGTTCACCGCACGTGCCGCGTATTTGACGATGGCCTGCAGGTCCGGGGGCAGCGCGGCCAGGGAATCGGCATTGACGATGAACTCGAGCATCGCGCCCGGCTCATGCCAGCCCGGGTAGTAGTAATAGCGGGCCACTTCCTGGAAACCGAAGGCCAGGTCATTGTAGGGACCCACCCATTCCAGCGCGTCGATCACGCCGGTCTGCATGGAAGTGTAAAGCTCACCCCCGGCAATGCGCACGGCGGTGCCGCCGGCGGCGGCGAAGACCTCACCGGCCAGACCGGGAATGCGCATCTTCAGTCCCCTGAGGTCGTCGATAGAGTTGATCTCGCGCGTAAACCAGCCGGCCATCTGCACGCCGGTACTGCCGCCGGCGAACGGCACCAGGTTGTAGGGCGCGTAGACCTCGCGCCACAGTTCCAGTCCACCGCCGTAGTGCAGCCAGCCGTTCATTTCCTGGGCGTTCATGCCGAAGGGCACCGCGGTGAAGAAGACCGCCGAGGGCACCTTGCCTTTCCAGTAATAGGCGGCGCCATGACCCGCGTCGGCGACGCCCTGCGACACCGCGTCGAACACCTCCATGGCCGGGACGATCTCGCGCGCGCCGTAGACGTGCACGCTGAGCCGGCCGTCGCTCATCTCCTGCACATAGCGGGAAAAGTTCTCCGCGGCCAGGCCCAGGCCGGGAAAGTTCTTCGGCCAGGTGGTGATCATTTTCCACTTGAAGTGCTGGCCGGCGCTGTCACCGGCGCGTTGCGCGTTCGCCTCCGGGGCGCCCGCACCGCTGCGCTCGCGCGCCCACAGGCCGAGGGTGGTCACCAGGGCGGCGACCAGGGCGAGGATGATCAGGGGCGCGTAGCGTTTTTCCGCCTGGGCGTGGGCCATGTGTTGCTCTCGTTATTGTCGTCTTGCACTACAACAGCTGCAGGTTGGCGTACTGCAGCACCAGCCACTTGCCGCCCTCGTCGTCGAAGTTGACCTCGACCCGGGCACTGGCGCCGCGGCCCTCGAAGTTTAACACGACCCCTTCACCGAACACCTGGTGGTACACGCGCTGGCCCAGGGACAGCTCCGTGTCCGGCACGCTGGCCCGGGTCACGCTGCTCACCGGCTGGCTCACCGTGCCGTGCAGGCGCACCTCCTGCAACAGCTCCGCCGGTATTTCGCGGATGAACCGCGAGGGCGTATTGAACGTTTCGCTGCCGTGCAGGCGGCGCGACTCGGCGTAGGTGATGAACAAGCGCTGCATGGCGCGGGTGATACCCACGTAGCAGAGGCGGCGCTCTTCCTCCAGGCGCCCCGGTTCATCCAGCGACATGCGGTGGGGAAACAGGTTTTCCTCCATGCCGGCCAGGAACACCAGCGGGAACTCCAGCCCCTTGGCCGAGTGCAGGGTCATCAGCTGCACGCTGTCCTGGTGCTCCTCGGCCTGGGCGTCCCCGGCGTCCAGCGCCGCGTTGTCCAGGAACTGCTGCAGCGGCGACAGGTCCTGCTCCTCGGCGACGAACTGCTTGGCGGCACTGACCAGTTCCTCCAGGTTCTCCACCCGCGCCTGTCCGCGCTCGCCCTTCTCCTTCCGGTGGAAGTCGACCAGCCCGGAAACGTGGATGACGTGCTCCACCAGCTCTTCCAGGGCGAGTTCGTCGGTGCCGCTGTCCAGCTCGTTGAGCAGCACCACGAACCCCTCCAGCGCGCCCAGGGCGCGCGCCGGCAGCAGTTTCTCCTCCTGCACGGCGGCGATCGCCGACCACAGCGGCAGCTCGCGCTCGCGCGCGCACTCGCGCACCGTGTCCAGGGTCTTGCTGCCGATACCCCGCGGCGGCGTGTTGATGACGCGTTCCACCGCCGCGTCGTCGCCGCGGTTCACCACCAGGCGCAGGTAGGCCAGCGCATTGCGGATCTCCATGCGTTCGTAGAAACGCTGGCCGCCGTAGATGCGGTAGGGAATGCCCTGGCGGATCAGCGCCTCCTCCAGCACCCGCGACTGGGCGTTGGAGCGGTAAAGGATCGCCGCCGAGGCGTGCGCGTTGCCGTCCCCGGACCAGGCCTGCAGCTGCTCGACGATGTAGCGCGCCTCGTCCTGCTCGTTGAAGCCGGCGTAGAGGGTGATCGGCTCGCCGCCTTCTCCGGCGGTCCACAGCTCCTTGCCCAGGCGCCCGAAGTTGTTGGCGATAACCCCGTTGGCGGCGCGCAGTATGGTCTGCGTCGAGCGGTAGTTCTGCTCCAGGCGCACGGTGCGCGTGTCGCTGAAATCCTCCGCGAAACGCTGGATATTCTCGATCTTCGCGCCGCGCCAGCCGTAGATGGACTGGTCGTCGTCGCCCACCGCCATCACCGGGATACGCCCGCCGGCCAGCACCCGCAGCCAGGCGTACTGGATAGTGTTGGTGTCCTGGAACTCGTCCACCAGGATCTGGCGGAAGCGCCCCTGGTAGTGGGCCAGCACCTCGGGGCGCTGCAGCCACAGTTCGTGGGCGCGCAGCAGCAGCTCGGCGAAATCCACCAGGCCCGCGCGCTCGCAGGCGCCTTCATAGGCGCGGTAGACCTGCACCATGGTCTGCGCAAACAGGTCGCCGGGGGGCACGTCCACGTGGGCGGCGCGTAGCCCCTCGTCCTTCTGCCCGTTGATAAACCACAGGGCCTGCTTCGGCGGCCAGCGCGCCTCGTCCAGGCCGAGCTCACGGCACACGCGCTTGACCAGCCGCAGCTGGTCGTCGGCATCGAGAATCTGGAAGTTCTGCGGCAGCCCCGCCTCCTTCCAGTGCGCCTTCAGCAGGCGGTGGGCGAGACCGTGGAAGGTGCCCACCCACATGCCCCGCGCCGGCAGGTTGAGCATCTCCTCGATACGCCCGCGCATCTCCTTCGCCGCCTTGTTGGTGAAGGTCACGGCGAGAATGGACCAGGGTGAGTAGTCCTCGGCGCGGATCAGCCAGGCGATACGGTGCACCAGCACGCGTGTCTTGCCGCTGCCGGCGCCGGCCAGCACCAACAGGTTGCCGCTCTCGGCGGCCACCGCCTCGCGCTGCGCGTCGTTAAGGGGAGAGAGAATGTCCGATACGTCCATCGCGGTATTCTAGGGCACCGCCGCACAATGGCAACGTCCACGAGGTGCAAGCGCTGCCGCCCGGCTGCCCGGCTGCGACCCGTGGTCCGCGCCGCGACACGAAAACCCCTTGTTTTGCTGTGTCGCGGACTAATTCCACAGCATAGACCGGCGATATTGCTGGACTTGTCTGCTAACATCGGGCTGAGTCATCCCCACAGGTGCGCCGCGCATGAAAGAAGAACACGATGATCTCTCCCGCCCCGGCAGCCAGCCACTCCCTGGATTCGAGGGCAGGTCCCTGGACAACAGCAAACGCCGCGAACCCCTGTTTGCCGGATTCGAGGAGGATGACGCCTACGAGGAGCCGGACCGGGATACCGACTACGCGACGGGCTTTCGCCAGGAGGCGGTAGAGGAAGAGGAGCCCCTGGATGAACACGAGGCCTTCGAGGAGCTGCTCCCCGAGGACCTGGAAGCGGACGACGCCGCCCTGTTCGAGGAGCAGGAAGCGTTCCTGAAAAGCGAGGCCGGCGTCGACCTGAAGCGCCACGGCGGCTCGGTCTCCTGGGACGACATGCACAGGGACGAGGAACCGCAGGAGGCGGACACCGATGCCTGGTACGACGAGGACGACACGGACTACGCCGATGACGACCTGGACGAAGAGCTGGAGGAAGACAGCGCAGTGACAACGATGAAACCCGGCGAATGGCTGGATGAAGACCCCTTCACCGCGGAAGAAGACCGCTCCGGCCGCTGGCCGGTGGGCCTGATCGCCGTGGGCGCGCTGGCCCTGGTACTGGTGTTCGCCGGCGGCTACGGCGTGGTGCAGCAGCGCGCCCAGACCGAGGCCGAACTGGTGGAGTTGCGCGCCGCCCTGGCCACCGCCGCCAGTCCCGAGGAAGTCAGCGCCAGCCGCAACGCACTGCAACAGGCACGGGCGGAGACCGCCGGGCTGTCAGCGCGCAACGAGGCCCTGGCCGCGGAAAACCAGCGCCTGGCCGATACCGTCGCCGGGCTGGAGGCGCAACTCGGCGCGCTGCAGGCGCAGGCCGCGCCGCCGCCGGCACAGGCGCGCCCCGCCGCCCCCACGCCCAAACCGGCTCCTGCCAAAGCCAAACCCGCTGCCGTCGCCAAACCGGCGACGCCTGTGGCCGCCCCCGCGCCCGCCAAACCCACCGCCGCCGCGCCCATCGGGGACTGGTTCGTCAACTTCGGCTCCTACAGCCAGCGCGAGGCGGCCCAGGCCTGGGTCAACAAACTCAAGCCCGCCGCCGGCGAGGCCGTCGTCGCCCAGGCCGCCCGGGACGGCCGCACGTTCTACCGCGTGCGCGTCATCGGCCTGGCCGACCGCGCCGCCGCGGACAAGGTCGCGGCGCAGCTGCAGAAGGACTGGGGCCTGCCCAAGCTCTGGGTCGGCCGGCAGTAATTCACGCCGCCGGCGGCCCTTGGCAGGGGCGCGCCGGCCTGTTACTGTTTTCGTCCCCAAAATCGCAAGGGTAACGCAATGACTTCACTGAGAATCGCGCTCGCGGGCCTTCTCTTTGCCAGCGCCGGCGCCATGGCGCAGGACTGCACCGCACCGGATGTCCCCGAACTGCCCGACGGCGGGCAGTCCAGCATGGAACAAATGCTGGAGGGCCAGAAAGCCGTCAAGGCGTTCCAGGCCGCGAACCTGGAGTACATGAGCTGCCTGGACCCGCAGATCAGCGCAGCGCAGGCCAGGGCGATCGCCGAGGACGCCAGCGACGCGGACAAGGCGACCCTGAAATCCCTCGAGGAAGCCTACAACGCCGCGGTATCGCGTGAAGAGGAACTGGCCGGCCAGTTCAACACGGAGATCCGCGAGTACAAGGCAGCCAACCCCGGTTGATCCGGCGGCGGGGCCCGGCAGCGGCCGGGGCCCCGCCAGTACACCGCGCTCCTACGCCAGCAGGGGCGAGAGCATTCCCCATGGGCTTTTGCTCAGCGCCACGCTGACGATGTAGCCCGCACTGAGCATCCAGAAGCCGCGCAGGGCGAAGCCGCCGATGGAGAGCGCGGCACAGCTCACATGCAGCGCGTACAGGACATTCACGCCGAGACCTGGTCCGCCGCGCCGCAGGCCTGCTGCGCCAGCGCGCGCAGCCGCGTCAGGTCCAGCTTGCCCGAACCCAGCCGGGGAATGCCCTCGACCAGCGCCACCGTATCCGGGCGCAGCAGCGGGTTGATGTCCGCCGCCGCCAGCGTCTGCCGCACCGCCTCCACGCTCACTCCATCGCCACACACCAGCAACACGATGCGCTCGCCGCGGCGCGCGTCCGGCAACGCCGCGGCGGCCAGGTCCACCGCGGGAGAATCCAGCGCATCGGCGGCCGCGGCTTCGACGGCGGACAGGCTGACCATTTCCCCCGCCACCTTGGCGAAGCGCGAGTAGCGGTCGACGATCACCAGGAAGCCGGACTCGCTCAGGTGGCCCTTGTCGCCGGTGTTGTACCAGCGCAAACCGTCCTCCTCGCGAATCACCCGCGCGGTGCGCTGCGGGTCGTTCAGGTAGCCTAGCATCACCTGGTTGCCGGAGATGAGCACCAAACCATCCTGCCCCAGCGGCAGCTCCTCGAAGGTGTCCGGGTCGACAATGCGGAAACTGGTGCCCGGCAGCGGCATGCCGACGCTGCCGCGCAGGCTGCCTTCCTGTACCTTCCAGTCGATGGTGTCGATGGCGTCGGGGATGTTCACGCTGGCCACCGGCGTGGTCTCGGTAGCGCCGTAGCCCTCGAAGATCGGTTTCTGGAACTTGCGCTCGAAGTCCTCGCGCACGCTCTCGGACAGCTTCTCGGCGCCGGACACCACCAGGCGCAGGGATTCCAGCATCAGCGGGTGCACCTTGCGGTTGCGCGTGTAGAAACTGAGAAAGGTCGAGGTGCCGAACAGCAGCGTCGCCTGGTAGCGCGCGACCGCCCTGGCCACACCGAGCGAGTCGGTGGGATCCGGATGGCACACCATGGGTATGCCTTCGATCAGCGGCAGCAGCGTGGTGACCGTCAGGCCGAAGGAATGGAAGGGCGGCAGGCAGGACATCATCACGTCGTTGACGCGCGTGTTCAGCACGTCGCTGATCTGCCGCGCGTTGGACATGATGTTGCGGTGCGACAGCACCACACCCTTGGGCTTGCTCTCACTGCCGCTGCTGAACAGGATGGCCGCCGGCTCGTTGATATCCACCGCGCGGCCATAGAGCCGGTAGAACCAGCTGGGCGGCAGCAGCGCGTGCAGCAGCCCGGCTGCGAGCAGGCGCCAGCGCGGCAGCGCCTCGCGGATGTCCTCCATGTACACGCGTTCCAGGCCCTGCGGCAGCAGCTGTTCGGGGTCGATGCCGCGCTCGGCCAGGCGCTCGAGAAACTGCCGCGAGGTGAGCACCGTGGTCAGCCGCGCGCTGTCCACCGCGGCGTGCACCGCGTCCGCGCCGGCGGTGTAGTTGAGTTGCACCGCCACCGCGCCGCGCAGGCTCACCGCCACCGTGGCGATGGCGGCGGCCGGGCTGGCCGGCAGCATGATGCCGATGTGGGCGCCGCGCGCGGCGCCGTGAAGTTCGCCGGCGAAACACGCGCAGGCGGCGGCGAACTGGCGGTAGCTGAGCTTTTCCCCGGTGCTGTTGATAGTGGCGATAGCGCGCGCCTGGCGTTTCGCCTTGCGCAGCACCGCCAGCGGGATCGGCTCCAGGGTGTCGCTGTAGGCGTCCCAGGCGTCGATGGACAGTTCGAACACTTTCTGTTTCAACGCGTCCGCGCGCGTATCCAGCGGCAGGGGCTTGCCGAAGGCGACAATCAGGTCGCGGCGCGTCTGCGGCGCGCGCGCGTCTTTCAGCCCCTCCTCGGCGCGGGAGAAACTGCTGCCCCAGAGGCCGCGCAGGTAGAAGGGCACGATCACACCCTCGTCCACACCCTCGACCATGCGTTCATAGCCGGTGTGGAACTTGCCCAGGTGGCCGTTGCGGCTGATGGCGCCCTCGGGGAACAGGCACACGCACTCGCCGTCGCGCAGCAGCTGGTTGATGACGCCGATACTCTCCTTGCTCTGCCCCGCCGCGATCGGCACCACGCCGAATACCTTGAAAAACGGCTTCAGGTACCAGGTCTCGTAGATACGGCGCAGCATGACGAAGCGCACCGGGCGCGGGCAGGCGATCTGTACCAGCGCCCAGTCGATCCAGGAGATATGGTTGCCCAGCAACAGTGTGGCGCCCGACTGCGGCAGGTTCTCGAAGCCGACGACCTCGACGCGGTAGCGGCGCTTGAGAATCGCCGTGGCAATGATGCGCGCCAGCGAGTGGGGCAGCTTGCGCACGGTGTAACCGGTGCCGATTACCGCGACGGCGGTGAGAATATAGAACAGGCCGACGCTGTCCACGCCCGCCAGGGCGAAGGTCGCGGTGAGCGCCAGCGCGCCGAGCATGGCGACGTTTTGTACCCAGTTGTTGCCCGCCAGGATGGTGCCCAGGCGCGGCGCTTCCGCCTGAAACTGGATGATGGCATTCAGCGGCACGATGAACATGCCGCCCATCACCCCCACCAGCAGGAAAGCCAGGCCCATGGCCAACGTGCTGTCCAGCCCCGGCAGGGCGAGGATGCCCAGGGTGATGCCCAGCGCGGCGATGGGCAACAGCCCGGTCTCGATATAGTTGCGCGAGGCGCGCCCGGCGATGACGGAACCGATGGCGATGCCGATACCCGAGCAGGCCAGCACGCCCTGGATGACCACCGTGTTGGTCACGCCCAGGGTGTCCTTGGCGAAGGCCGGGAAGGCCGCGAGCAGCACCTGGGAGATCGCCCAGAACGTGGCCAGGCCGATGATGGACAGCTTGATCGCCGGCTGGCGGTTGATCACGCCAAGGTTGGTGCGCAGGTAGGACAGCTTCAGGTACTGCCCAAGGACAAACCGGCGGCTGTCGTCGCCAGCGCGGCAGGCCGGCAGGCGCAGCGCCACCAGCCACTCCAGCAGTGACAGCACCACCAGCGCCCAGCCGATGGGCGCGATCATGGCCATGGCGTCGCCCGGGCTGGCGGCGCCGCCGGGCGCCAGCAGCGTCTCGAACAGGATGGAGAAGACGAAGGTGCCCAGCAGGATACCGCCGATGGTGATCGCCTGCACCGTGCCGTTGGCCGTGGCCAGGTGTTTCTGTCCCACCAGTTCCTTGATGTAGCCGTACTTGGCCGGGCTGTAGATCGCCGACTGGATAGCCAGCGCCAGGGTCAATATGAAGGCCGCCCAGAACCAGCCCTGGTAGTAGCAGAAGGTGATGGCCAGGGTCGCCGCCACCGCCGCCGCCGCGGCGTGGCGGATGATACGGTGCTTGGCGAAGCGGTCGGCGAGAAACCCCGAGGGCGAGAACAGCAGGATGAAGGGCAACAGGATCAGCCCGTTGATGATGGCGGTGAGCACCACCTGCTCCTGGCCCGAGTAGGTCTTGAAGATGGTGTTCTGGATAACGATCTTGTGACCGAGGTCGACAAAGGCGTTGAGAAACACCACCAGCAGGTAGGGGGTGAACCCGGTAATGCGACGCAGCAGTGACATGGCGGTACTCCAGTCCGTGAGGAATTGCCGCACTATGCGCGACAGTCGCTCTTGCCGCTACTTATTCGGTAGCTGTAGCAATTATCGCCACCAATGGTATTGTTTGGCGATACTTCACGCGAGGCAGGTCCCATGGCACAGGTTACCGCACTGGTCGTATCACTCAAGCGCATTCTGCGCGGCAATGGCATCCGTTACAGCGACGTGGGCGAGGCGCTGGGGCTGTCCGAATCCTCGGTAAAGAGGCGCTTTTCGCGCAACGAGTTCACCCTCGCCGAACTGGACACCATCTGCGCCCTGGCGGGGGTGCAGATTTCCGACCTGGTGAAACACATGGAACAGCAGCAGGGCCAGTTGCAGTGTCTCAGCACCGGGCAGGAACAGGAGATCGCCGACGACAGCGCCCTGCTGGTGGTCACCGTGTGCGTGCTCAACCACTGGACGTTCGAGGAAATCCGCGCCTTCTATACCTTCGACGAACACGAACTGGTGCAGATGCTGGCGCGGCTGGACCGCCTCAGGCTCATCGAGCTGCTGCCGCGCAACCGCATCAAACTGCTGGTGGCGACCAACTTCGGCTGGTTGCCCAACGGCCCCATCGAACGCATGTTCCTGCGCGCGATCCAGCAGGACTTCTTCAGCACACGCTTCGACCGCGAGGACCACGAGCTGATTGTGCTCAACGGTATGCTCTCCGACGCCTCCAACGCCGAACTGCGGCGCAGGCTGCGCCGCCTGGCGCGGGACTTCGACAGCCTCAACCAGGAGGACGCCGGCCTGCCCCTGCAGGAGCGCCACGGCAATACGCTGGTGCTGGCGGTGCGCGACTGGCGCTACCAGGGCTTTGCGCAGTACCTGCGCGAAGCCGGCTGAAAGTATCACTGGAAAGTACTTTTGGCACGATGACATACCCCTTCGCCGGTTTTGATTGCCCAGACGATACCTCGGGTACAGCATGGCTCCCGTCGACCACACAGACAGGAGGCATCGACAATGGACACCAACGCATACGAGGGCAACTCCGCCCAGTGGAATTTTTTCGTCAAGCTGTCCTTCGGCGTGGCGCTGGCCGCCACCGCCCTGGGCGTGTACCACCTGCCGGGACCGCTGATGGTGAAGGGCTACTTTATGATCAGCTCACTGTTCCTGGTCTACTCGGCGATCACGCTGTCCAAGACCATGCGCGACGACCACGAGGCCGGCCGCTTGCACAACCAGATCAGCGACGCGCGCACCAAGCGCATGATTCGCGAACTGGACGGCGACGGGGAGGGCCTGTCATGAGACTGCGGGAAAAACTCAGGCTGTTGCTGCACGGCTCCGTGAACGATTCGCTGGAGAACCTCACCGACGCCAACTGCGCGCGCATCTACCGCCAGGAGATTCGCGAGGCCCAGGACCTGCTCAGCCGGCGCCGCGACGCGCTGGGCGCGATGATCGCCAGCCGCAAGGACCTGGAGTCGGAGCTGGAGCGGGTAGGGCGCAAGATCGCCCAACGCGAGTCGCAACTCGAGGTGCTGGATGCATCCACCCTGACCGTGGAGTTGCTGGAGTCCAGCGCCAGGGAGATCGCCGCGCTGGAGGCACACGAGGAACACACGCGGCAGCGCCACACGCAGACCTGCGAGATGATTGCGCGCGAGGAGCTGCTGCTGCGCCGCCTGCTCACCGAATTGAGCGAGCACCGCCGCGACCTGAAAATCCTCGAGGCGCAGCTCGGACGCAGCGGCCCCGCAGCGGCGGGCGCCGGGCGCGACACCGTGAGCGGCCGACTCCTCGCCCTGCAGGAAACCCGCGCGGCGATCGCCGGCGGCGTAGCGCGACAGCGTCACCTTGAGGACGCGGTGGAGGAGGCCGGCGAGCGTATCGACGGCAGCGACGTGGACCGCTGCCTGCGCCAGGTGGAGAAGGATCCGCAAAGCCTGCGCGTGGCCGCGGTGCTGGACCGGCTCAAGGCCACGCTAGGCGGCCGGCAGGAGGGAACCGGTGAGGCGACTGCCTAGACGTTACCGCGAACGCGGCTTCGCCCTCGTCGCCTGCGCCGCGCTGGTAGGCAATGCCGCCGCCGCGCAGGACTGCGTGGTGTTGTTGCACGGCCTGGCGCGCGGCGCCGGGTCGATGTCGGTGATGGCCGAAGCGCTGGCGGCGGCGGGCGCGTACACTTCGTGACCCACTCCATGGGCGGCATCCTGCTGCGGCGGTATGCCGCCGCCTCGGTGCCCGCGAGGCTAGGCCACGTCGTGATGCTCGGGCCACCCAACCAGGACAGTGAACTGGTGGACCGCATGGCCGGCGTGCGCTGAGACGGGGAGCGCGCCTACTCGTGCAGCCAGGGCGCGTAGCTCAGGCCGACCAGCACATTTTCCGGGCTGAGGAAGCGCGCCAGGGTCTGCCCCCAGGGTTCCTCGCGCGGCCCGTGCACGAAGGACTGGCCCGCCGCCGTCATCTCGTCCACCGCCGCCTGCAGCGCCGCCACGTCCTGCAGTTCGAACTCGATGGTGGAGGTCGGCACCGGCACATCCTGCGGCCAGTGCTGCGTGCCGAAGCAGGACTCGGCGGCCATGGCCAGGGGCCAGACGCCAAAGTGCCTGGAGCCTGCGAAACCGTCGACCGAGAGGTAATCGCCCCGCGCTTCCAGGGGCAGGCCCAGGCGCTTGAGGTAGCACTCGGCGCTGGCGGCGGGGTCATCGGTGATCACCGCGAAACCCGCGATACATTCAATTTTCATGACTGTCTCCGTATCGTTTCTGCCTGAGCTGGTGTCACCCGTTCACGCGCACCGGGTGACACCAGTTCTGTTGCCAACGCCGCAGCTTCTCCCGCGGCGACTGGTCGGAGAAGTTGACCTCGATGGCCTGCGGGAAACGCTGTCGCTGCTGCAGGCAATTGACGTTCAACGCACAATACAGGTCACCGTCGATGCGCGCCACGACAAGCACCACGTCTCCACAGTTGCCGCACTCGTGAAACTTCGCCTGCCGGCTACCGTGTTCATTGATGCGCAACTGTGAGCTGTCGACGACGCGCACCTCCACCGCGCTACCCGACTTGGATACATAGGCCGCCCCCTTGTCGCGGCAATAGTCGCAGCCACAGGCGCGCGGCACCAGGCTGAAATCGATGTTGCGCCAGGTCAGCGTGATGTTGTTGCAACGACACGCACCGCGCAGGCTCACAGCGCGGACCCCACCGGCAGGTTCGAGGGATGTGGGCCGGGGTCACGGCAACGCGCGACGCTGGCGACAGGCGCCCGCCGTTCCGGCCTCGCGCTAGAAGGCTTCATTTTCATCGTGAACGCTGAGCGTCAATTCCCCGTCCATACCGACGGACAGTTTGAACGTGATCGGCCGGCAACACACCTGGCAGTCCTCGATGTACTGTTGCCCAGCGTCTTCCTCGTCGAGCAGTACCTCGATGGGTTCACCGCAGTAGGGGCAGTAGACCGTGCGCTGGGTCAACATGCCCGTCTGCGGCCCGGCTCGCCGGGCAACACCTCGAGGAGCTGCTGTTCCGAAATGCCACTGATTTCCAGCACCTTGCGTTGTGAACTGGCGCCATGGACGATGCTGATACGGTCCTCGTTCAGCCCCAGCCGATTCGACAGCAGTTTGATAACAGCCTTGTTTGCCTTGCCTTTTTCGGGCGCCGCGGCCACCCGGATCTTCAGGCTGTTCCCGAGCCAACCGACGATCTCGCTGCGCGACGCCCCGGGCACTACCTTCGTTTCCAGGCGGCACTTCATGTCAGGTTCCGGACCCCACTACCACGGGGCAGGCGCAAGCCCGGGACCCGGATGTGCCTGCCAGGTGCAAGACCCACATCTTGCACCGCTGCTGTAAAACAGTCCTGGCGAGCAAGATCACGCCTTCTTGACGAACTCGGACTTCAGCTTCATGGCGCCGAAACCCTCTATCTTGCAATCGATATCGTGATCGCCCTCAACGATACGAATGTTCCTCACCTTTGTCCCCACCTTGATCGAGGACGAGGTGCCCTTGACCTTCAGGTCCTTGATCAGCGTTACCGTGTCACCGTCCACCAGGGTGTTTCCATTGGCATCTTTGGTGGCCTCGGCGTCCGGCTCGGTCGGGGCCTGTCCGTTCCACTCGTGAGCGCACTCGGGGCATATGAACAGGTCACGGTCCTGGTAGGTGTACTGTGAACCACAATTGGGGCATTCGGGTAGTGTACTCATATCTTGCCTGTTGTATTGAACAATGATTGTCTGGATGCACTGGCGATGGACGGCGATCAGCCCCGCTTGCGTTCAGTCTGGCGCGGTAGCTGGTAGGACACCTGCCCGTCACTGATCTTTATGTACTTTCGTTTCTCGAGTTCGGTGACTATCGCTTTGAGCTGCTCTTCAGAGAGCCTTTCCGTGACCAGGGAGTTGATGGTGTTTTCAAGCGTTCTCACCTTGCGCGGCCGTGACTGCCCACGGCCTGCAAGGTTCCTGACAATCGCTGTGACCATTTCCTCGAGCGATGTCGCACTCGACATGCGAATAACGGGAATTTCCGCCAGGTCCCTTTCACGCTGTATTTTAACACCTCGCCCCTTGAGATGGGTTATCAGTGTATCGAACCCTGTGTCCCGGGAGATGATGTGGAAGTACGCGTCCGGTTCCCTCGCGGCCAACTCACCGATGTAGAAGGCTATGTGAAAATCGAGGGCGTTTTTGCCGCTCCCGCTGATCCTGATATACCGCGCTGCGCTACCGAGCGTCTGCATAGCCGCAGCCAGCTCTATCGGAACCTTTGCCTGGTTGGCGCCAACAAATACGATAACCTGAAACGGGTGTTGGTTCAGAAGCTCCACGTTCTTCGGCTGAACGTTTTCAAAATCGATCAGTACGTAGTTGGTTGCCAATGTGTCGCTCTCTCTTTTCTGCTCCCGGCAATACTAATCGTCAACCGACTTGCCCAGGCCGTAAGCCATCATACCCTTGTCCGGCGTGGTGGCGGGGTGGAAACCCAGCTTCTTCGCCAGGCGCAGCATGCGGTTGTTGTCCGGCAACACGTTCATATATAGGTCCCTGATACCGGCGCCGAGGGCGACCTGTCGAAGCTCCGTCAGCAAGCGGGTACCGATACCGCAGCCCTGCCACTCGTCCGCTACCGCGACGGCGACCTCGGCCGCGTCCATTTCCGGGTACTTCGCGTACCTGGCGACGGCGATCTGCTCGACATCATCGCCGATCGAAACCGTCGCTATCAGCGCAAACGAGCCCGGATAGTCAACCCGCGTGAAATACTCCAGCATCTTCGGCGTCAGTTCGCGCAGAGGACGGTGAAAGCGAAAATAGCGTGACTCTTTGGACAGCTTGCGCACAAAGGCCGCTTCCATCTCGCTGTCGGCGGGACTAATCGGTCGCAAGGTGACTGCGGTGCCCCGGGCGTCCAATACGATGTTTACCTCAGGTGCATCCATCAGCACAATCGGCTCGTGTTCTGCCAGTGGCATCGGATTCCCCATCCAGCCTGTCGTTCAGATAGCTTTTCAGGTCAGGGTCGTCGTGACGCTGAAGAACGTGTTTGACCCAGGCATCCCGCTCGTGGCCTATCAGGTATAGATCCCAGGTACACGCTGTCAGCCCGGATGGCGTCCTGTATTCGAGTTCCGAGGGAGTAGCTGATGGCGATACATAGACATGGTGATGCAATTCGTTTTCGTCGGCCCACCAGTCGACGAAAACGAAATTTCCTGTCTTGCCCTGGTGAACGCCCGCAAAACCTACGTCATAATGATTTGTCTTCGGCGCGCTTTCTTCCAACCGCTCTGCTATAACCCGCCGCGCGGCGTGCAGAAGTGCCTGGTCCAGGGGCTTCTGCGTATAGGTAATCCCGTAAGTCTTTAATCTCCACTTACCAATCTGCCAGAGTTCGAGAAACCGGACCGGCCGGGGACGATAGTGTTCAGATAGCTTCATGGGTGTTTGCCGGGATCCTACGGGATGCTTTTCTGATACACCCGGCATTCCTGAACATTCCTGCCCGGACGAACGCCGCAAACGGGTCACACGGTGTATGACTATTACTGGCAAGATGGAATAGAGGAATCACCGGCTATCGGCCCCCACTACCTGGTAGTGCCGCTCGGCGCTCGCCGAGACCCTGCCCCAGTGCGACTTGCGGACCCGGGCCTGGTGGTCGCGGAATGCCTGCTCACTGGCGAAAACCTCGTGCACATTGAAGCGGTTACGAATTCGCACGTCTCGCGTTACTGCAAAGGTCACACAGCCCGACTCCCGGCGGGTGTTTTCGATATGTCCGGGCAACGCTTCCAGGACTGCGGCCATGTCCGCCTCCGGGACAATTATATATCCGCTGAGGGTTACGCTGCCCACGCGGTGCTAACGCGACACCGGCAGGCGCGTGGCTTTGCCGACGCGCAGTCCCGACGCCGCAACCACGGTTACGCTGGCCGCATGCGCGGCGAGGCATTTATTGCGGCGGCGCATGTTCAAATTGTGGCAGGTCATCGCAGATGGTGCTCCAACTGGCTCTGGATGCGGTATGAATGTGAAATGCCGGCCTCGCGCTGGGCGCATCATCGAGGATGCCCAGGCGTATGTTGTGTTTGCGCGCGGTCCGTTTGCGCGAGAACAGGCTCGAACCACAAGTAGAGCAGAACGCGACGTCCGTCTCCGCGCTCTTGCGGTAATAGCTGACGTTGTCCGCGCCATTCGTGAGTTCGAACTTCGCGCTATCAATACCACCGACCGCCGCGTAATCCGAGCCCGAAAACTTCCTGCACTCGGAACAATGGCAGTTGCCCATGTACTCGAAGTCATCCGGCACCCGGAGGGTGACCCTGCCACACAGGCAGGAACCTGTCAGGAAGTCCATGTTGTTCTCCTTGCCATATTGCGTCCCTGAGCGTCACGCGTGCCGTGGCGGCCCTGGCAGCCGTCGAACTGCAGGCTACTCGCGAGGTATCGGCAAGCCATGTTGACACAGGAAAGACAGCTTGTCCCAGTAGCCCCGCTGCTAGACGATCAGCCCATCTACCACCCAGAAGAAGCCGCAACCGGGTCTGTGGCCTGGTCCAGCGATGCCCACACGTCCTGTGCGACAAGACAATTCGCTATCGGCATTCACTCATCCCGTATGCGCACCCGCGCTCTCCGCGGCCGCGCGGCCTCCCGCACAACGGCCACAGCTCAGTTCACCACCGCCGTTACCAGCCTGTAGCCGAGGTCGAGGTTATCGCGCGGCAGCATTTCTCCCTGTACTCGACGCCATGTTCCGTCCGCCAGGTCACTTTCCAGCTGCTCAAGTCTAGCAGGCAAATCATCGATCAGGGAGAACGACGATATCCCGGCGCGGACCTCGCGATCCAGGTAGGCCCGGGGCCGGCGCCAGTAGGCGCCCAGGAACCCGTCCCTACAATCCGCCGGAATCGGCACAGGACGCACCTGCACCGGCCCCAGGCACCGACGAATGGCTTGCACGGAGGGAAAGATGTCGCGGTCCAGCGCCAGGATTTCCGGGAAGTAGTCCCGCGTGAGCCAGAAACCCGGTGCTTCAGGGTCCCAGGTAAAAATGATGACCTTGCGCCTGGCGATGCGTGCGCATTCTGCCAGCCCCTGGGCCAGGGAACTCCAGTGGTGGACCGTGAGGATGGCCATTGTACAGTCGACCGCGTCATCACGCAGGGGGATCGCTTCCGCGTTGGCCTGTACCGCATTGCGTGTATCACGACGCTGCCTGATCATCCGCGCAGACGGCTCGATGGCGATGGTGGGTATGTCGTCCGGCTCATACGAGCCTGTACCGGCGCCCACGTTGGCTACCGACACTGCTCCGGCAAGCGTATCGTGAATAGGTTGGCCTATGCGCGGATCGGTGCGGCGCGCGACGGAGTATCCGCCGCCAATGCGGTCGTAGCGCGCCGTGGGCGCGCTCACCAGCCACTCCGGCGGCCGCTGCGCGGACGCTGCGGGGGAACGTGCGTGCGGCCGGTATCGTCAGGCGGCATTTACCCGGGCCTGGAACAAGCACTGGTTCATACGTGTGCCTTTCTGTACAAAGCCACAGCTCTTGAGCAAGTTCCCGGCACGCGTATTGGAGGGAGACGTTGCCGCTAGCAGCGTAGTTATTGCAAGCGAGGATGAAGCGAAATGCATGAGTTCCCGAACCGCTTCTGACGCGTAGCCCACACCCCAATAGTCCGGGGAAAGTTCTACACCGATTTCGGCTGCGCCGGTAGCGCAACCTTTTTGTCGTAGGCCGATACAACCGATTATTTTTCGCGACACCTTCAGCTCGACAACGAGTTGGTAATTCTCTCTAGGACACTCTCTGGCCCAGTGAATAGCGCAACTCACGATGGAATCCGTGTCCGGAGCTTCAAAGTAGTGCTCCAGGTAGCGCGGGTCTGAGTGATACTCACGCAGCATTGGAGAATCCTGTTCAACTGCATCCCGGAGTAATAGCCTTGAGGTTGTGAGAATCATGGGGACGCTCCTCGTCTCGTTCACCGGGACCGGGAGCGAGGCGTGTAATGTTGCTGCGCACAGCAAGCGTTGAAACAAATTCCTGCCTTGCGAGGGCTCGGCCGCCCGGGAGTGCCTGCACGAACTACCGGTTCAGGATCTGCTCGATCCAGTCCAGAAACCGGGCCGCACTCCTGGTTTCGAAACTGTCCTTGTTCGGAACGTAATAACAAAGGCCTGATTCGACCGGCCGTGTTTCAAACTGCCGTAGAAGCCTGGATTTTAACAGCCTTCCCGTAAGCGTTGTAGAACAGAACACCAGCCCATTTTCCGCCATGGCCTGTTGGATCCCGAAGAGCTCCTGGTCATACTTCTTCAGCTCGATGCTGGAACCTTCCAGTCTATTTGTTTCCAGCCAGGCGGCCAGTGGGGGCTCCGGCAACGAGCGGTTTTTCCACTCTGTTGTATACAGGGTAATGGGTTTTTTCGACCAGGAAGTGGGCGTCATGCCATAGGCACCAAAGACATTGAATGTCTCACGCCGGATGACATCCGACGCCTCGACGGCTGAGACATCACCAAACCGAACCGGAATAATATGGGATTGGCTATCGACCGACTCGCCGGTCGCTATTTCAATGGAGATATCGGGGTTGGCTTGTTCAAACTCATGCTGGGAAGGTATCAGCACCATCGCTGCCAGTGATGATGTTGTCGTCACCCTGACGGCACTGCCAGCTTTCACCACCTCGTCCAGCGCGCTGTCAATTTTGCGAAACCCGTCCGAGGTTGCCGTGGCCAGCCGTGTGCCTGTTGCGGTAAGCGATACCCGTCGTCCCCGTCGATGAAACAGGTTCACATTCAACCGACTTTCCAGGTTATTGATGTGGTGTGAGATGGCTGTTGGCGTCAGCGAAAGCTCTTCCGCGGCGAGCTTGAAACTGCCCAGACGCGCTGCCGACTCGAAGGCTTTCAATGCCTGTAACGATACCTGCATTCCCAATCTCCAGACCCGGAACTCTCTAGTGACAGTATAGATGATTCAAACTCATCTATAAGTGCCGATTTCTCGTTTGTTCTCGCCTCTACAGGCTCACACAATAGCCCCTGTTATCAACCGACCAGGGAAATGAAAATGAGCACATTATTACACGTAGATTCCAGTGTCAGGGCGGCCAGCAACCCGAACCCGGACCATGATTCCATATCGAAACGCGTCGCCCGCCGCTTTATAGACACCTGGAGAAAGAAGCGGCCTGAAGATGAGTATATCTACCGTGACGTAGGCGTGAATCCGCCTGATTTCATCACACAGGACTGGATTGGCGCGGTGTTTACCCCCGAGGAAAACAGGACCCCGGCACAGAAAGAAAGGCTGGCCTTGTCGGATGAGCTGATTGCTGAAGTGTCGGCAGCCGATGTGATTGTAATTTCCTCACCGATGTATAACTACGGCATGCCGGCACAACTCAAGGCGTGGTTCGACCAGATCGTTCGTATAAACAAAACCTTCGATTTCGATCTCTCACGAGGGGACTTTCCGTTGCAGCCCCTGCTCTCAGGCAAGACCTTGATCCTGGTCACTTCCAGCGGAGAGTTCGGTTTTGAAAAAGGAGGAATACGGGAACATTCCGGCCACCTGGCTCCGCACCTGCGGACACTGAGTAAATACCTGGGGGTGGACACCATGTATGAGATTGCTTCTGAGTACCAGGAGTTTGGTGACGAGAGGCACCGCTTATCAGTCGCCAATGCGAATGAGCGGGCCGAATGTATCGCTACAGAACTCAGTGTTACGGTCCCGGCGCAAGCGCCACAGTGCGCAGTTCTCCCTGTGTGACCAGGCAAGTGAGGGGTTGCCGCTGGAGTGCGCGAAGAGCGTTGTCGACCTGGCGGTCATCTGGGCCAGGGAGGTCGGCTTGCCGTGTTGCGCTCTGCGTTCTCTGGCAACCCGGATGGCGGATATTTCGCCGGTGTATATCGTATCGGATAGCAACGCAGCTTTGCCGCGTCCGTGTGCCTTGATGTGTTAGCTCTCTCGTCTATGTATTCCAGATTGCCAGGAGTAGTGTCAGCGCTATTCCCACTGAAAAGAAACCAAAGTGCGTGGCTGCGGCGCGCAAGCTTTTATTCGCTTTGATCTCCGGCACCAGATCGGAAGCGGCGATGTAAATGAAGTTGCCTGCGCCAAAAAGCACCAGGCCGGACACTTCAAACTGTTGGGCAGCAAAATAAGCGAAGAGCGCTCCAACAGGAAAGGTCAGTGCCGAGAGGAAATTCCACAGCAGGGCACTTCGTCGAGGAAATCCACCGCGCACCAGGATACCAAAGTCACCCAACTCCTGGGGAACCTCGTGTGCTGCCGCCGCCACCCAGGCGGTAATGCCAGCAGCCGGATTGATCAGGAAGGTACTGGCAATCCCCAGCCCGCCGAGAAAATTGTGAACTGCATCGCCGACGAGTATCAGATAAGTGACCGGTTGGCGCCCCGTATTTTTGGAATTGTGTGAGTGGTGCCAATGAAGAAACAGTTCTAAACCCAGAAAGGTAACAAAACCAGCGGCGAGCCACACGCTCGCTGCCAGCGGGTCGAGGGCAACAGAACCCTGCGGAATCATGTGAAACAAGGCGCCGCCAATTAAGGTGCCCGCTGCAAGGGAAACAAAGGGAAGCAGCAGACGATCCAGGGTAGCCGGTTTTAGCACAACGGTGACACTGCCGACCAGCGCAATGGCGCTCATGAGGAAGCCGCCTACGACAATCCAGGCCAGGTTTTCTATTACTTGTCTCCTTCCTGATAGACCACACTCAACAAGAGCGCGCGAGGCACGCGCCCTGCTGCCAGCCTTTGTTACATACTATTGATCAATAACCTCAATAAACTCAGATTTCGCGAGCGGTGACCGATATAGATAATGCCTGGCTAGATCGCTGTATCCATAGCTCAACCCAATGTTGAAGTCTTATCCCCGCGCCTTAAAGCTTCAAGAAGAGGCCCGCCCTGGCGCGTCCTTCTTCCTCGACTTGTTAGCTGCGATATCCTGCAAGCTTCCTGATACATATTTATGGAGTATGCTTGAAACTAACGTCTGATAGGGTACACCTTCCTCAAGTGCGCGACGTTGAAGGCCCTCCAGATCTCTACTTGAAATGCGGATGTTGATTCTGCGATCTTTCTTGAAGGTCTCTTCCGCGGCAGACTTCAATTCCTCTATTCGTTTAGGCGACAGCCGAGATTTAAAGTCACCTTTCTCAAAGTCTTTGAGAATTTCGCGCTCTTCGGTGTTCAATTTAGCTTTGCTCATTCTGAGTCTCCGAGATACTCCCGAGTCGCTTTGCGACTCGGGCTTTGTCACGGCACCTCCATTTGGTTAGACGATAGCCAAAAAACATAGAAGGCACCGCTGCGAATATAGGAAGTATATTCCCAGCTATACCGTAGCTGGACCGTTCGAATAGGCCATATTCTGAGCCAAGTATAACAACAATGAACATTGCTACTAACGTAAGGACGTAGCTAAGCCAATAGGAAGCTGGCGCCCTTCTAGATATCCCTGGCTTAGCCTCTGCCTCTACTGATACGTACCGGAAAAACTGGGAGCCTATAAGAAGGCCCAGAACGATGAAGCAAGTGGAGCTCGTTATCAGGGTCATGTGGGATCTATGGCCATATAACGCCTCAGGCTGGGGCGCGCGTCAGCGCGTCCTGCGCCGAAGGCGCCTCGCAGCCCTGACTTGTTAAATGCTTTACAATGCGCATTGCCATGCGCACAATGTGAGCTGACTCCGCCAGAGGATATTTTCATGGACACTTTGTTTGATGCAGATGCGCCTAAAAAGCCCACAAACCTAAGCGTAAACAGTGATCTTTTGAGTAAATCACGGGCTCTGGACATAAACCTCTCGGCCACACTGGAGCAGGCACTACAAGCCAAACTTGCCCAAGCAAGCGCTGAAAATTGGCGCAAAGATAACCGCAAGGCCATCAAAGCGTATAACGACTTTGTGGAAGAGAACGGTTGCTTTGGCACGGAGTACCAGGAATTTTGATGCGACAGTTCGACGTGTATACGAACCCTAGCAAGACTACTCGCAAGGCCTACCCCTTCATTGTGGATATTCAAAACGATATCATCTCCGATTTAGCCACTCGGATCGTAGTGCCGCTCGGACGAAAATCTGACTTCAAGAGGGAGCAGCTCAAGAGACTTACTCCAATCATTGAGTATGAAGGTGAAGAACTGCTGCTCCTGGTGCCCCAAGCTGCATCCATCCCCACAAAAGTGCTGAAAAACCCCATCGGCTCTCTAAGCCATCTCAGAGATGACATAGTTGCTGCGCTCGATTTCGCGATCACGGGCATTTAACGCTTAAAGCTGCGGGCGCCGGTACGGCGTCCCGGCGCGAAGCGCCCTTGCTGCCTTGACTTGTTATGTGCTTCCACCGCTGGCCTTATAGCTTGTTATTCTCGGATGCACGAAGACTACGACTATACATAGAGCCACTAGCTGAGCAACAAACGCTATGAATTCATTTTTCGTCGCAGTGACGGTTAGGATTTGAAATACAGAGCTCAATACCATAAGAATCAAGGCGGAGACCATTATGTCTTGCTTTAGGCCGATGGCTTGATGCTCAACTCCACAATTTGGGCAGACGACAATCTTTCTAAAGCCAAGCTTCGCCAGTTTGGTCTTACATACGCTACAGGACGTCATTGGCACCCCTTTGATACATAACGCTTCTGGTTGAGGCGGCCGTCAGGCCGTCCGCAACCCTGACTAGTTAATGCGCGGCGAACCGGAAGTCGCGCCACGAAAGTTGCCGGAGCGCATGCGGAGGCCACCACCTGCGCAGCGAAACAAAAATGGCCTTGGGTGTGAGCAGAGGTTTGCGAAAGCCCGTAAAGTGGCAACGAGCAAGCGGAGTAGAGGCCTTGCCGTGCTGCCGAAAAGAATCTGGTTCTGCTTGGGTGACTAGCCATTCCTTTAGCTTACCCCATTCTGGTTGGTTGATCCCCGCGCCTTAACGCCAAGCGAATGGGCTGGCGCTGCGAAGCAGTGACAGTCCAGGCCAAGGTTCCCTTGGCCGAGCATTGCGCGCCTTGTTAGGCATTTTAGTTGAACTGGACTGAGGTAACCTCACCGTACGGCCCTTTCCATTTTTTAGATAACAGTTGTTCAAGCTTTTTACTATAAAGCTCAAAAACGTCGTTGTAACACTTCCAAAACTCTGGAGTTACTGTACGCTCGTCAGTCTCTCGCTGAATTGAAGTAGCGCAAGGGTACCTTGCCCATGAATTAACACCAACCTCCAATGTCTCGAAAACATGAAGCGTTCGTTTAGGTGAAGGTATTTTCTTACACCGTTTCTGGAGCTTGCTTAAGCTGTGACCATTTAATAATTGGTTAGCCAGTTTACCGCCTTCGATGTAATTTGGGTTTTCATAAATTAGGTAAGCTTTGATAAGGTTTTCAAGAGCAAACGCAGCTAGTAAAAAAACAGACCGATTTGAAGTTGGTCTGGTGATAGATTTGACGCCATCGTTGTAAGTGACCGTACCTTGAGGCATGCCATGCAATGCTTGAGCATTTTCATGCATTAATTTAGCGACCTCATACCAATTTAATGGATGAGCCGCTTGAGAAAATTGTTTGTTCTCTTCGCTTTCCATTGCTCTAAGTGCCTAACGCCTAAAGCAGGGGCGTCAAAACCAAAGCGAAGCGGCGGTTTTGATGTCCCATGCCTTTACTTGTTAGCAGTAAATTTCAGGCGCAATACTTGCTGCCCCGTTGGTTCATGATATTTTTCTTCTAGCGGCTTAAAGCCATACTTTGAATAAAAGTTACGGCCAATAGTATTGGCTTTGAAAACCTCGACCTCCAGGTTTCCATGAAGCTCTTGCGCCTTATCCATTAGAGCTTTACCGATACCTTTGCCATGAAAATTCGGCTGAAGAAATATTGCCCCAACTTCGTTGCCCATGAGTGCGATAAAGCCTTTTACTTCGCCGTCCACTTTCGCAACCCATGTATCAGTATTTGGAAGATACACTTCAGCAACATTTTTACGCTCTTGTGCGATGAAATCATCAGTCATAAATTCATGGGCTAAGCGTGTTGCCCCTTCCCAGGATGCAAGAACAGACTCTAAATCTGATTCTGCATATTGTCGTATTTCCACTTTCTCTATTCCTTTACTGCTAACGCTTCAAGCAGGGGCGCCGGTTACGGCGTCCCGGCGCGGAGCGCCTTTGCTGCCTTGCCTTGTTACATTTCTGATCACTGCCATATGTCAGTACCGCCTTTCATACCATGAGGTTGTTTAGCTTCTTCTTCAGTAAAACATACACATGACTCAGGCCGTAACCGGTATTTGTCTCGAGGAAAATACAGAAAATCTGCATACTCCTGAGTAAGGCAAGCTGATTTGCACTCGTTTCGACCCAGGCTACTTGAAACTAGAAACGCTAGAAGGCCTAGTACCATCCAGGGAACAAAGATCCAGTTGAATAGGAATCTTTCATATGGTGTGGGCTCTCTATCGATTCTAAGTATCCCGAACAGCCAAATCATGGAATAACCTGCGATGCTTTAGGAAATGTAACGCTGCCGGCACCGGCGAGCAAACCGCGTAGCGGTTTGGGAGTCCAGCGCACGCAGTGCGCGATGGTGCCCGGCCTTGTTATGTGGCTTCATTAAGCGCCCCTTTAATTTCAGTTATATAGTCCTTAGTGAACCTGCTAGAGGAATCCGCAATCCATGCCTCGCCATAATCGTTTCGTAGTGCAATGACTATAGTCTCTTTGATGCCCTTCCAGGTCTCCATCTGCAATGTGCCCTCAGAGGACTGAAAATAGGCACTCTCACCTCTACGGACAAACGTGGTCAAGAAATAGTTGTAGCGAACTCTTTCCTCATCGGTAAGGCTCGGATCGTTCAATATTGCACGGTTAACAAGTAGGGCTAAACTGGGGTCTTTGACCATCGACAAAGAAACTTCGGAGAACGATTCACGGACCTGATGGAACGCGGATGACCTCAAAGCCTTGGTATTATTTTTCGTCTGTATGGCTAGATAGACTAGGGATACGAATACTGCAATCGCTCCCAAAATCTCACCGACAGCGCCTATTGCATCCCAGTTCATAGCACTATCCCGGCCACATAACGCCTCAAGCAGGGGCGCCGGTTACGGCGTCCCGGCGCGAAGCGCCCCAGCTGCCTTGACTTGTTAGGCGTCACGTCATGTCTCCTTTCCGACGCGATATCTCTACCATATAGCAGATTAGCGTGATCGGGAAAGCCATAAACGCAAACATGCTCAATAGAAATACCACCTGATAGGCAATGTCATTGGGAGATTCATTCCCTGGTCGAACGCCGGACATCATGTCGAACATCACATGCTCAAGGTTAAGTATGGCGAGAACGACTACGATTCCTGATAAGGGTAGAAGAGTCGCGATAAGCGTTCCGAATTTTCCCAGCCCTGCGCCTTTAAACAAAAATTGAACGTAGAGTAAGACTCGCCACAACGCCACTATTCCCAAGAACCAGGCATTAACAATCTGAGCCTGATCTAGAGGCATGAATCGTTCTACAGGAATCGCGTACAGCAATGCCGGCAAGGATGTTAAGCCAACAAAGATCAGAACAAGAGAATAAGACCACCTTTTGGGCTTGAGCGGCAAAACCACGGCATAAAGAAATGCTGAAAGGACAACGATATAGATCACCGAACCTAGCCCTGCATACTGCCAAAAGTACGCGTCGGGGTGATCCCAATATCGCCCCATGCCCACTATCCAAGATACGATAAAAATGTAGGTTAGATAGCTCGCAAGATGGCGATCTAGATCGATCTCTACCTTCTGAAATACAAGAAACTTGAACTGCTGCCGTAGAATTGTGGTGAACATTTGCTAGTGACGCCTAACGCTTCAGGCTGCGGGCGCCGAAACCGCGTAGCGGTTTTGGTGTCCGTAGCCCTGACTTGTTACATGCTTTATTCATGGACAGTATCTTCTAACTTATTTCTCGAAAAATAGCAGTAAAGCGTGTAGTAGACGGTTGCCAAATAGGTAAGAGATAAAATTAGAAACCATAATAGACTCAGATAACCAGCACCACCTTCGCCGGCCATTCGAGAGCCCAAGAGTGTCAGATCTTCAAGTACCCGGAGAGAAGACTTTATGGCTAGTATATTCTCACTATTGGCATAAATTGTTAGCGCGACAAAGGCTGTGAATACTGTGTATAGAAAAATAATGATAGTAACTATGGGCCTATTGAGCGTTCTAACTCCGAGATGCGCTGCGAGTAGTACCGCGAATGTTACGCTCGCCCACCACTGCGCCATGCTCCATACTCGGTCAATTCTAAGGGCGTATTCGGCTAGCAATTCGGCTTCAGTCATAGAAATGCGCTCCGAGTATGTAACGCCGGAAGCAGCGGCGACCGGCCAGACTCGAAGCGCCTGGTTGGGCGTCCGGCCCCGAAGGGGCGCACTGCCTGCCCTTGTTATGCGCCAGTTTCATTTGGCGCAAGATCTTGAAGTAGTTCTTTGACCATGCCGTTAAATTGATAACTACCAACGTTGCCCTCTATGAAATTCTCTGCGGCTTCTACTAGCATGCGTAGATTAATAAGGCCGCCAACACGCCGCTCTAGATCAGCCCTTAGACGCTGATCGTGACCTGGAAGAAAATTACCCCCGGCGGTCATGCCACCACAATTGCAAGCACATTCCATGGTTAGCTCCTCCTAAAATTCATAGCAAACACCGGCGCATAACGCCGAAAGCAGCGGCGGTGAAACCGTCCGCTGCCTGTACTAGTTATTGGGCGCGGGCCGTCGAAAGAAAAACGTTTCCGCGGAAACGTGGCTGAAATGGATTATATGCCCGAGAAGGACTTGGATTGAAAGTGCTGGTTGGTGAGCTTGGCATGATCGAAAATCCGTTTCGCTGGCCCATGTCTCGAGTCTAGCTCAGAAGATACAAATTGGCTTGCGCACTATAACGCTTCAAGCAGGGGCGCCGGTTACGGCGTCCCGGCGCGCAGCGCCCTTGCTGCCTTGACTTGTTACGTGCCAGACACCAATATTGGGCATTTATTGGTATTGGTAGAGGTGCCACATGGCTAAAAATACTAGCATTACCTTGGGCGAGCACTTTGATGGGTTTATAGCAAAGCAAATTGCGGAGGGCCGATACGCCTCGGCTAGCGAAGTGGTTAGAGCCGCGCTGCGGCTTTTTGAAGATACCGAAAAGAAAACCGCTGTACTGAGGCAAGTGCTTGAAGAAGGCGAAAAGAGTGGTACCGCCGAGTACAGTTACGAAGCGCTGATGCAAGAGCTCGATGAAGAGCTTGGCTAGTGGGGGCATATTCCCTTACCAAGGCGGCTAGAGCTGACCTCAAATCTGTCGCAGCCTACACGCAACGGCGATGGGGCAAAGAACAGCGTAGAGTTTACTCCAAGCAATTTGATGATGCCTTCCTCCTCCTTGCGAATAATCCCGATGCAGGCCTTTCTTGCGATCATATCAAGGAGGGATACAAAAAGTTTCCGACAGGCAGCCACACAATTTTCTTTCGCATACTCTCTGAAAATGAAATCCAGATCGTTCGGATACTTCATAAGCGAATGGATGTGGCACGACAGTTGAAGGGCACGTAACGCTGCCAGCACCGGCGAGCGAACCGCGCAGCGGTTTGGGAGTCCAGCGCCCGAAGGGCGCGGTGGTGACTGGCCTTGTTACGCGGCCTCAATGACGGCGCTTTGAATTGCCTTGGGGAGATTAGCTTCGACGAAAAGTGCGGATGGGTAGAGGTAGTCTTCGCCGGACTCATCGATAATCCGAACCTGGCCAATTTTTTCTGCCACGGGATCAGGTAGTAATTCATAGATTTTCCTCTTCTCCAGCGAAGCCGGATAATCCGAATTTTCTATACAAATCACTAACTTAGAATTTCTCATGTCTTACTCTAAGATTCTTTTGATCTTGTATTCCTTGCGGCCAATTCCGGTGGCCTCATACCAGTGTAACTCCACTAGTATGGTAGTTCCATCCTCGAACTTTACCGTGCCCTCGCCCTTCCTCTTGCGCCAACGACCCTTGCCATAGGCCTTTCGAAGTCGTGGCAATTCTCGAATACCGGAACCTGAAGCGAAGGTCTCTTCATTCTCGATATTGCCAATGATCTCGAACTTCATGCGTGACCTAGAGGGGACGCGTAACGCTTCAAGCAGGGGCCGCTGTTAAGCGGTCCCGGCACGAAGTGCCCTAGCTGCCTTGATTTGTTAGGTGTATTCACTAGTTGACCTTTGTTACTAGCCGATAAAACTGCCAAATTGACTGAAGTATAGATAATGAAAACAGTAAGATCAGAGGCCATTCTTGCTGAAGCAAAAAAGCATTAATTGTGAGTAACGGCAAACCGAATACGTGTATAGACCAAGCACCGGCCAGTGCGCCGAGTGAGATTGTCGTTTCCCTTTTTTCGCGATAGAGCCGTGTTGCCTTTACGGGCGCATCCATTGCAACCAGCCCGTAAGCAACGATTAGGGTCATTGAAACGAGTTTCATTGTTAGTTCCTTGGACAATCCAGCGGCTTGACATGAAGCAATGCCAAAACATCCTGACAGTACAAGTGCCGAGAGCTGAAAAAGCCCTCTTAGTCGCAGCAATTCTGCATCGCGGAACCGCTTCTCGCGTCCACCAAAGACAGTTGCAACACCGGCGAAACCAGCGACTGCTATAGCAACTTCAGCGAATAAACTAAATGTGTCGGCGTGGTCTATCAATTGATCCACCTAACGCTTCAGGCTGCGGGCGGCGAAACCGCGCAGCGGTTTTGGCGTCCGTAGCCCTGACTTGTTATGTGGCGTTCTGATAGACATCAGTTCTTACGGCTCTCCATGCAACTTGTGTATAAATTCAAGCTTTGCCTCTGCGCGGCATTTCATAACCTCAGACTTGCTTAATGGCTCAGCGTTCGCCGAGACGACAAATTCTGTTCCGCTCGGCTCATGCACTAAGACTATTTTGTCGATGTTATCTTCAGCTACGGTCTCGTTCTTGGGGGCTATTCCTTTCCAAGAATAAGGAACTTTCAATATACGTATCTCGACCATTCTAGCGCTAGGTATGAGGTTCATGGGCTAAGCCACATAACGCTTCAGGTTGAGGCGGCCGAAAGGCCGTCCGCAACCCTGACTAGTTAATGCGCGGCGAACAGGAAGCCGCGCCACGAAAGTTGCCGGAGCGCATGCGGAGGCCACAACTGGCGCAACGAACCAAAAAGGGCCTTCGGTGTGAGCCGAGGTTTGCAAAAGCCCGACAAGTGGCGACGAGCAAGTGGAGCGGCGGCCTTGCCCTGCTGTCGGAAGGAACCTGGTTCTGCCAGGGTGACTAGCCATTCCTTTAGCGTACCCCATTCTAGTTGGTTGATCCCCGCGCCTTAACGCTTCAGGTTGAGGCGGCCGTCAGGCCGTCCGCAACCCTGACTAGTTAATGCGCGGCGAACCGGAAGCCGCGCCATGATAGTTGCCGGAGCGCATGCGGAGGCCACAACTGGCGCAACGAACCAGAAATGGCCTTGGGTGTGAGCCGAGGTTTGCAAAAGCCCGACAAGTGGCGACGAGCAAGTGGAGTAGAGGCCTTGCCGTGCTGCCGAAAAGAATCTGGTTCTGCTTGGGTGACTAGCCATTCCTTTAGCGTACCCTATTTCTATGTATTGATCCCCGCGCCTTAACGCTCACGGTTGGGGCGGCCGTAAGGCCGTCCCAACCAACCCGTACTTGTTATGTGTTTACACTGACATAAGTGCATAG